>Ga0209390_10000554_pt1 | contig 74352 bp, 82 predicted proteins | sample BON01_FD_187212 | JGI IMG/M metagenome (GOLD analysis project Ga0209390, IMG submission 187212) | Freshwater microbial communities from Lake Bonney liftoff mats and glacier meltwater in Antarctica - BON-01 (SPAdes) (version 2) | ecosystem: Environmental > Aquatic > Freshwater > Ice > Glacier...
TGACCATCGCGAAACTTGGCGTCGTTAAACATCGCCTTGACCAAGTCTTGGCAATCATCAAAGGTTCCATCAATGGCCACCGTGCGGACGTTCGGCGCGTCGATCGTCGTCATCTGTCGGCGCTGAAACTCGCTGGTGCGGTTGCGCGGGTACAGGATCACGATTTCGACGTTGCTGCAGTATTTTAACGCGTCAATCGCCGCGCTACCCGTGTCACCGCTGGTCGCCCCGACCACCATCACGCGCTCGTCGCGCTGCTTGAGAACGTAATCAAACAGCTTGCCGATCAGTTGCAGTGCGACGTCTTTAAACGCCAGGGTCGGGCCGTGAAATAATTCGAGCAGATAATGCTCTGGCGAAATCTGCACAAGCGGCGCAATATCGGGATGCCGAAATGTTGAGTAAGCATCGTGACACAGTCCCAAGAAAACTCCAGGCGGTATCTCGTCGCCGATGAACGGCTGCATGATCGCGGCCGCGCGCTCGGCGTAACTGCCGGCGCCTGTCGATTGCGTTTGCGGCCACTCGCTCGGCACGTAGAGGCCGCCGTCTGACGCGAGGCCGCCGAGCAGGGTGTCGCAAAAACCCAGTTCGGGGGCACGACCGCGCGTAGAGACGTAGTTCATTGCCCTAATCAATACTGGGCTCGATTCTTTACCGTGCTCACCAGGTCATTGACCGATGACGCGCAACAGCGCGCCAACGCGGACCACGACATCAAGTTTATTTAATTCGCCAATGCATTGCTGCACCGCATCCTCGTTAGCCAAATGAGTGAGAAACACTAATCGCGCCCCGCTGCCGATGCCGTCTTGCTCGGCGGCGCGAATGCTGACTTCGTTGCGCGCGAACACGCCCGTTACCGCGTGCAAAACGCCGGGCTTGTCGGTGACTTCTAGTGGCAGCAAATACTCGCAAGATGTTTCGCTGATCGGCATCAACTTGGCCGCTGTCAAATTGCCCAATGTCGCATGCGTGCCCGTGCCCAAGTTGATGGCCGCATCGATCACGTCTCCGAGAACCGAACTCGCTGTTGGATCACCGCCGGCACCGCGGCCGTAGAACATCAGCGAGCCAGAGGCCTCGCCGTCAACGACAACTGCATTAAAGCTGTCGCGCACGCTGGCCAGTGGATGATGAACGGGCACCATCGCTGGGTGCACTCGCACCGACACACGCTCTGTCTTGGCATCGAGTTCGGCGATCGCCAACAATTTGACCGCGTAACCGAGTCGCTGGGCGATGGCGATGTCCGCCGCATCGATATTGCTGATGCCCTCGCTGTAGACGTCACTAGCCACAACTTTGCAACCGAAGGCGATGCTGGCAATAATCGAAATTTTTGCGGCAGCATCGAGGCCTTCGACATCTGCCGTCGGGTCTGCTTCGGCGTAACCAAGTTTCTGCGCGCCAGCCAACGCGTCGGCGTAACTCGCACCTTCGTCGCTCATCTTGGTCAGAATGTAGTTAGTCGTACCGTTAACGATTCCGAGCACGCGCCTGATCGGCTCGCCGCGCAGGCTTTCACGCAGCGGGCGAATCAAGGGGATACCGCCACACACTGCGGCCTCGAATAGCAGGTCAATACCGGCGACATCGGCGGCGGCAAATAATTCTGCGCCGTGCGTTGCCAGCAGCGCCTTGTTGGCGGTGACTACGGGCTTGCCGTTCTTTAGCGCATCAAGAATGAGCGTCCGGGCTACGTCTACGCCGCCCATCAACTCGACGACGAGGTCGACGTTGGGGTCGCTGACTACTGAATCAGCGTCATTACCAAACAATTTCGAGTTGGCGCCAGATTTAGCGTGCTTAGAGGGGTCGCGCACCGCGATGCGCGTGACTTCAAGTTTCACGCCGCTGCGGGCCGCGATCGTCTCTGCCTGGCGTTGCACGAGTTGCACGAATGCCGCACCGACCGTGCCGTGGCCGATCACGCCGAGTCGTACAAGTCGATCTTGCCGTGATTGCTTCGCTTGCTGCGCTTGCTGCGCTTGCTGCGACGCAGATGCACCAGACATGGGTTAAACGCTATCTGCCGGGCGCGGGCTATGAGTCGAGGCGCACGAGGTCTTCGTACGACTCGCCGCGCACAACCACGCGCGCCTTGCCATTGCCAACAAATACAACGGGTGGTCGCGTCACTTTGTTGTAGTTAGATCCCATCGAATGGCCATACGCGCCGGTCACGGGCGTGGCGACGACATCGCCAACTCTAAAATCACGCGGCAAATATGCCTCGTTGATCAACACATCGCCGCTCTCGCAATGTTTGCCAACTAGGCGCACTGCCTCGGTGCGCTCGTCGCTGGCGCGTGCCACAAGAAATGCCTCGTAGCCGCTGCCGTATAAAACTGGTCTCGGGTTGTCGCTCATGCCGCCATCAACAGCGACGTACGTGCGCACGCCAGCGATTGGCTTGATCGAACCGATCGTGTACATCGTGACCGCCGCCGAGGCCACGATCGCGCGACCGGGCTCGACATAGACGACCGTCTGCGGCGCGAGTTTGGCTGTCGCACGACGCAGTTGAAGCGCCCACTCGGTGATGCTCGGCGCTTGTTCGTCTTGGGTGTAGGCAACACCGAGACCGCCGCCGAGAGTCACTTCAGCAAGACCCAGTTCGTTACACAAGTCGACCATGATCTCTGCCGCCCGCGCGAAGTTTTCGGCGGCGAATACGTTTGATCCGATGTGACAGTGGATGCCGACGAGGTCGACGCTCGCCGACGCTGCGGCCCGCTTAGCCGCCTTGTGGGCGTCACCATTTTTCAAGTTAAAACCAAACTTCGAATCGTCTTGCCCAGTCGAGACGAACTCGTGGGTGTGCACATACACACCAGGCGTCACTCGCAATTGCACGCGTGGCACGGGCATGCCTTGCTCGTGCAATGCATCGAGGCGATCTAGTTCGTCGAAGTTGTCGACGACGATGTGGCGTACTCCAGCGGTAATCGCCATGCGCAATTCTTCGACGCTTTTGTTGTTACCGTGCATCACGCACTGCTTGCCGGGCACGCCAGAATACAACGCCACATACAGTTCGCCGCCAGTTGCAACATCGAGCAGCAGCCCCTCTTGCGTGGCCAGCCGCGCCATCGCGCTGCACAAGAACGCCTTCGTTGCGTACACGACTCGCTCGGCGCCGAACGCCTGCACGGCCTCGCGGCATCGCGTGCGCAGATGTTCTTCGTCGTAGACGAACACGGGCGTGCCGAATTCGGCCGCGATCTGCGGCAAGGCAACCCCGCCAATCGACATCACACCGTGCTTGTCGACGCTCGCAGAATCTGGCAACAGGTGCTTGGATATTTGTTTCACATTTGCTCCGGGGCATCGATGCCGAGCAACGCTAAACCAGACTGGAGCACACGCGCCGTCATGTCGCTGAGCGCCAGTCGGCTTTCGCGTTGCGCGTCAGAATCGGCGCGCAATACAGGACAGTGTTCGTAGAACGCGCTGAACTCGCTCGCCAGCTCATATAGATAAGTGCACAGCCGGTGCGGGCTGTACTTGTCGAGCGCGTCCCACACGGCGGTATCAAATTGCAGCACGCGCATCGCCAAGACGCGCTCGGCCTCGTCGCCGATCGTCGGCGTAATGCCGCGCACGCTGGCGCGGTCGACGTTGGCCTTGCGAAAGATGCTGCAGATGCGGGCATGCGCGTACTGCAGGTACGGCGAGGTGTTGCCGTCGAACGAGAGCATCCGATCCCAATCGAACACGTAGTCCTTGATGCGATCGGTCGAGAGGTCTGCGTACTTGACCGCGCCGATACCAACCTGGCGTGCGATGTTGAGCTGCGCAGCATCTGAGAGTTGCGGGTTCTTCTCGCGCACCGCATTCGTGGCGCGCTCAACTGCCTCACTGAGCAGCGCGTCTAGTTTCACGACTTCGCCACTACGGCTCTTCAAAATCTTGCGATCGTTGCCGAGCACGTTGCCGAACGCCACATGCGTAACTTCTGTCGATCTAGGGACCCATCCCGCCTTACGCGAGACCACATCGACCATCTGCAGGTGTTGCGCTTGCGGCGCGCCGACCACATACAAAATCACATTTGCGCCCAGTCGCTCAACACGATCGATCACGCACGCGAGGTCGCTCGTCGCGTAGTTGTATCCGCCGTCTGTCTTGCGAATTATCAGCGGTAGCGGTTCGTTATCGCGATTCACGAAGCCGTCGGCGAACACGACCTCGGCGCCGTCGCTCGTGACCAACATTTTGGCCTTGCTCAATCGCTCTACAACCTCTGGCAATAAATGGTTGTAGGCGCTCTCGCCCATCAGGTCATCTGAAGTCAGCAATACCCCAAGCGCCCGATACACGCGATCGAAATAACGAGTGCTCTCGCCCACCAGCAACTTCCACATTCGCAACGTCTCATCATCGCCGCTCTGCAACAGCACCACGCGGTTGCGCGCGCGGTCTTTAAACAAATCATCTTTTTCAAACTTGGCTCTTGCCTGACGGTAAAAACCGTCTAGGTCGCCGACAGAAAGTTCTTCGGCCGCGGCCGCCTCACCCAAATCGATGAGGTGCTCAATCAACATTCCAAACGGCGTGCCCCAGTCGCCGATGTGGTTCTCGCGTATGACGCGATGACCGACGAACTCAAGCATCCGCACGAGCGCGTCGCCGATCACCGTGCTGCGCAGGTGACCGACATGCATCTCTTTAGCGACGTTGGGCGCCGAATAATCGATCGCCACAGTCTTAGCGACCGCCGCACTGCGCACGCCCAAATTCTTATCGGTCGCCGCGCGCGCCAACTCGCTGGCCAAAAACTCGTTGGCAAACGTGACGTTCATAAAACCCGGGCCCGCGATCTCGACCGCGCTGCAAACGCCAGTTAAGTCGGCTGCGTCGAGCACCATCTGCGCAACGTCGCGCGGCGCTAGACCGAGATACTTAGCCAGCGCTAGCGAACCGTTGACCTGCGCGTCGGCTCTGTCGCTGCGCCTTACCGTCGGATCAAAAATTGGCGCGCCCGCACCGGCGATCTTGGCGAACGCGGGGGCCAGCCGCGCGGCAACGGTGACAATCGGATCAGCCATGGTGCTTCTATTGTTGCCGACACAACCCGTTCAACTGCGCTCAGATTTGTCAGCCCTTTAACAGTTCGAACAATGTATCCAAGTAGATACACTAAAGATATGTCCGCAAACCTGATCGAATTTGCTCGCCAGGGCTCTGGTCTCACCCAACAGGCAATGGCCGACCTCGCCGGCACGTCTCGACCAACTTTGTCGGCCTATGAACACGGGCGCAAGTCGCCAACCCTCGAAACGACTAAACGACTGTTGCGCGTTGCGGGATATCAGATAACCGCAGAGCCACTGATCGATTTCACCGAAGTCACGCTCACCCGCGGTCGCCCAATTTACGTACCTAGCGCTCTTTGGCGTTTGTCGATGAAGCAATCATTTTCCGAAATAACGCTCCCCGTTTCTGTCAACTGGAGCACGCCTGGCAAAACGTACGACCTCAGTGACCGTCGCCAACGCGCACGTTGCTATGAAATAATTTTACGAGAGGGAATGCCCAAGGACTTTTTGCAATTTATTGACGGAGCTCTGTTAACCGATTTGTGGAATGACTTGATTATTCCCAAAGCAGTGCGCAACGCATGGCAACATTTAATTGGCGCTGCGTAGCTGCGAAACTTTTACCAGCAGTGGTCGAATTCACTGCGCGCGGCTAACACCGATTAGAGCAAGTATCCTTTTATCTAGGCCCTCGTAGCTCAGTGGATAGAGCGTCGGTTTCCGGAACCGCAGGTCGTAGGTTCGATTCCTATCGAGGGCACCAAAAACTTAACCGAGCGCGGCCTTTACTAGCGCCGCAATTTTTTGGCCGTCGGCGCCGGCGCCAACCCGTTCGCGCACCGCCTTCACAACCGCTCCCATCGCCTTGCCGCCCGTGGCGCCAGACGCCGCGGCATTGGCCACTTCTTCGGTCACAATCTTGGCAACATCTTCGTCGCTCATTGCGGCCGGCAAATACTTCTGGATGATTGCGGCCTGGGAGCGTTCTTTCACGGCAGCTTCGGCCCTGCCGGCACCCTCGTAAATCTCGGCGGACTCGTTGCGCTTTTTAACCTCTAGACGCAACACATCGAGTTCTTGCTCGTCGGTGAGCACCTTCGCTTCGGTGCCGGCAACTTCGGCATTCATAATCGCGGCGATCACCATGCGCAGGGTCGACATCACGGCATCTTCGCGGGCCTTCATGGCCACGGTTAGATCGGCTTTGAGCAGCTCTTTGATTTTTGTCACCTTCCCATTGTGCCTTATCGCGCACCCCTACACTTATTTGCAATGAATCACGCGACCTTCGAGCTGCTGTTCGCCATGCTCAGCGTGGCCACGTTGCTGGGTACTTTGTTCATACTTGTTGCTCGCCTGGCCTACTCCTCACAGCCATGGGCAAAGAACACGATCGACGGGTTCGCCCCGATCGCCCTGCCGCTGACCGCCGCGATCACAACCACATGCATGCTCGGCAGTTTGTACTTTTCCGAGGTCGTCAACTACTTGCCGTGTCGCCTGTGTTGGTTTCAACGCGCGATGATGTACCCGCTGGCGATCATCCTGCTGGTTGCCACCGGTCTCAGGTATTCGGGTCGACCAATTTCGAGTCGGCTGTTTCAGCCCCTGGTCGTCGCGCTGGCCACAATCGGCGCTTTGATATCTACATACCACTGGTTCGAAGAGCGCTTCCCCAATTTGGATTCTGGCGTTTGCGATGTCAAAGTTCCGTGTAGTTTCGTGTGGTTCGAACAGTTTGGATTCGTGACACTGGCGTTCATGGCGTTTACGGGCTTCTTAGCCACAATTGTTTTCAGCACTCTTCCCAAAATCGAACCTACACAGGAGCAACAATGAGCACGAAGAAATCATCGAGCGCGGCAACAGGCAAGGCAGTTTGGATTATCGGCGTAATTATCGGCGGCGTCATCGCCGTCACCGCGGTGGTCTCGCTGATGTCGTCGAACGACAAGCCATCGACAGCCACCGCCACCAGCGAATTCTCAGAAATTACCGTCACCGGCGATGTGTTGCCGCCGCTCGGCGACGCCGCGGCGGCAGACCCCGCGGTCGGAATGACCGCGCCGGTGCTCACGGGCAAGGGGTTCACTGGCAACGTCGTGACTACGACTCCCGGCACGCCGACGCTGCTCGTATTTCTCGCGCATTGGTGCCAATTTTGCCAACGTGAAGTTCCACTCCTCGTCGAATGGGATAAGGCCGGTAAGTTTCCCGCGGGCGTCGATGTGATCGCGATTGCTACCGCGACAGACGCGGCCAACCCCAACTACCCACCGTCAATGTGGCTGACGCGCGAAGAATTCCCCGTGCTGTGGCCGGTTATGGCCGATAGCAAAGAAAGGACGGCTGGCGAGGCGTTCGGTCTCTCTGGTTACCCATTCTTCACACTGCTCGATGCCAGCGGCAAAGTCGTCAAGCGTATGAGTGGCGAGATTCCTATGGAAGAACTCACCGTGTTGATGAACGCGGTGGCCACCTCGTAACACGCAGCGCCAAACCTGCGAATTTAGGCAATTCACTAGTTGGGAATCATTCTCATTGTTGCTATCATGGCAATATGAGAACCATTCCTAAATCATCGTTTCGCAAGATTGCCATCTACGCTGCGGCGCTCGGCCTGATTACCTCGGTCGCTGGTTGCACCAGCACACCCGAAGCCCAACGACCAACGGTCGTCGTCACCTACAGCGTGTTGGCCGACATAGTTACCGATCTGGTCGGTGACCTAGCCACAGTTGAGGTGATTATCCCCAACGGGCAAGACCCGCACGACTTCGAGCCTTCGGCAAAAGATGTCGAGACGATGAACAACGCGGCACTAATTGTCGCCAACGGTCTAGGCCTTGAAGACAACCTTCAGCAGTCGCTCGATGCCGCCGAGCAAGTCGGCGTCGCGGTCTTCAAGATTTCTGACCATGTCAAAACTCAAACTTTGCTCGAAGACGGCGCGACAGTTACCGACCCGCATCTGTGGCTCGATCCGCTGACTCTCAGCGCGGCGATCCCCGCACTGGCGCAAAAACTCAACGAAGTTCTTGACACCGACCTAACCGAGCGGTCGGCCAAATTGCAACAACACCTCGAAGACATCAGCGCTCGGGCCGCCACGATCATGGCCGAGGTCAGTAACTGCACCCTTGTCACGGGTCACGAAGAGCTGGGCTACTTCGCGACGCGTTACGGCTGCAAAGTAATCGGCGCCATTATTCCGAGCATGTCGACATCGGCAGAGGCCACGGCAGGCCAGATCTCCGACCTCAAGACACTTGCCGCAGCCGCCAACGTACAGGCGATTTTTGCCAGCGTCGGCACACCCTCGAACGTCGCCGAGCAACTCGCCCAAGAACTCGACATCAAACTTGTCGAGTTGTCGACACATATGTTGTTAGACGGCGATCAATACGAGCAGTTCATCGTCCGCATTGCGCAACAAATATCCGACGCCCTGAAGTAACCTGAGACTACGAGCCTCTTGCTGCAACCATTTCTCAACAACGAGTTCATGCGACACGCGTTGTATGCGGGGGTTCTCGTCTCGTTAATCTGCGCCGTTGCCGGAACATTCGTAGTTCTGCGCGGGCTCGCGTTTGTAGGTGACGCGCTCGCCCACGGTGTGTTGCCTGGCATTGCCACAGCGCTGCTGCTGGGCGTCTCGGGCGTGATCGGCGCAGCGGCAGGTGCGGCCGTAATGATGATGGGCGTAAACCTCGTAACCCGAAAGCTGCGCCTTTCTGGCGACACATCTGTCGGCCTCTTGTTCGTCGGCATGCTCGCGCTCGGCGTGATGATCACTTCGCGCTCGAAATCATTCACAGGCGACCTCACCCGCATCTTGTTTGGCGAACTACTGGGGGTGCGCTGGTCACAATTGGCGTGGCAAGCAGCGGCATTCGTTTTCGTCGGCGCAGTCGCGTGGGTGTGTCGTCGACCGTTCCTATTACTGTGCGTCGACGAGGGACTGACCGAGTCATCTGGTTTCTCTGTAAAGCGCTACCACGCGATCATGCTCGGACTCGTCGCCGTCACCGTTGTCGCCAGTTTCCAGATCGTCGGCACGCTGCTGGTGTTGGGCATGCTGATCGCCCCGTCGGCCACCGGTGCGCTCATTTCGCGCAGACTTTTCACGATGATGGTGGTCGCCGCGATTTCGAGCAGCGCCGCTACATATATAGGTCTGCTGATCAGTTACCACGCCGACTTGGCAGCTGGCGCCAGCATCGTCTTGAGCGCAGTTGTGATCTTTGTAGTTGTGGCAGCAGGGCGCGAAGTTCGCGCCGCGCTCAATCGCCGACACCGAAACGGTCAAGACAACGGTCAAGAAGACGAGCTACCACACCAACACGCCCACGTGCACATCTGATGACTACTTCGATCCACACCTCGGCACTTTCGATCGGCCACGACGGCCGCCGCGTCGTCGGCGACATCACTTTTGATCTACGGCCGGGTGAACTGCTCGTGCTCATCGGCACTAACGGCTCGGGCAAGTCGACACTGCTCAAGACACTGGCCGGCATGCTCGCGCCAATTTCTGGCGAAGTCTCAGTACTCGGTCGCCAACCCGGCACCATGCCCTCTCGTGTCGCATTTTTGCCGCAGCACCCCGTGTCATCGCACACGCTGCCGCTGCGCGCCGAGCACGTCGTCGAGATGGGCCGTTATGCGCACCTCGGACTGCTCAAACGCAGCAAGCAAATGGACCGTGAAATCGTCGCCCAGTCAATGGCGCGCACGGGCGTCAACGAGTTTGCATCGCGAGCACTGCGCGACTTATCTGGCGGCCAGCAACAACGCACGCATCTCGCTCAGGTGCTAGCCCGCCGCGCCGAGGTGCTGCTGCTCGACGAACCAACCGCGGGTCTCGACATCAACGGTCGCCAGGCGGTCGCCGACCTGATCAGCCAAGAGCGCGAGCTCGGCGTGACGGTGGTGCTTGCGACGCACGAGATATCAGATGCCAACAGCGCCACGGCGGTGATGTTGCTCGCCCAACGCGTTGTCGCCATCGGTGCGCCAGCAGAGACGTTACGGGACGAATACCTGCGCGAATGCTTCGGTTTCACTCAGCCGCACTAACGCGCCTCGAGTTCGAGCAACTGCTCCTTTATTTTTAGGCCTAACGAATAACCCCCGAGCGTGCCGTCGCCGGCGAGCACGCGGTGACACGGAACAATGATCGCGATCGGATTTTTACCGTTGGCCGAACCCACCGCGCGGTACGCCTTTGGATTTTGAATATTTTTAGCCTGCTGACCATAGGAGATGGTTTTGCCAAATGGAATGCGACACAGCGCAAGCCAGGCCCGCACTTGAAACTCTGTGCCGCGCAGGTCTAGAGCAACATCAAATTTGGTGCGTTTGCCCGCAAAATATTCATCCAGTTGCTTCTTCGCGCTGGCCAGAACCATGGTGGCGCTCTTGTCTGGCGCGGTGATATCTTTTGAAGCGCCTTTACTCGTGCCGCGACCCACCTCGATGGCCTGCAGGCCCTTGTCGGATGCAACAAGCCGCAGACGACCGACTGGCGAGTTCATTCTTAATTCATTGCGAATTTGCGAAGCCTTCACAATGACGACACTAGCAATACTCAAATACATGCCAAACTAAAGGCATGCCAACACAAATAATGCGCGACATCGAAAGCCCCGCCAAGAAGCGAATCGCCCTCGTGGCCCACGACAACATGAAAGACGAGATGCTGGAGTGGTCGGCGCTTCACAAAGCAGAACTAGCCCAACACTCGCTGATCGGCACAGGCACAACCGGTCGCCTCGTGCAAGAGCACACGGGTCTCAGCGTCGAGCGCCTGCGCAGTGGGCCAATCGGCGGAGATCAGCAACTCGGCGCGCGCATCGCCGAAGGCTTAGTCGACATCTTGATGTTTTTTTGGGATCCGCTAGAGCCGCAACCGCACGACCCCGATATCAAGGCATTGCTACGCATTGCGGCGGTGTGGAACATCCCGGTGGCGTGCAACCGCGCCAGCGCCGACTTTATTATTTCTTCGCCGCTGATCTCGCAGGCGTATCAGCGGCGCGTGCCCGAATATCTATAGGCGCTACGCGCCGGGTGGCGGCGGCGGGCCGAACTGATTCTCGTTTTGATGGCTGGCCTGGCACGCAAAAATTAGGCCAACGACAGGCACCAGCAACCACCAGCCGCGACGACTCGTGTCGTGCATCCGTCGCACCGCAACCGCGAGTGTCGGGATGAAAGTGACGAGACTTCCGAGATTGGCCAAGTTGCTATTGACAGACGACAAGACCACGCTCAGCACCACGGTGAATAACACCCAGTACCAATACGCCGAACGCGAGGAGCGACCGTTGAATGTGGCGTAGTTCTTAAAACCCGACTTGATCGCGTTTTGAAAATTCACTATTTGTCTCCCTCGACGCGCGGCTCTTTGGGCAAGCCTAGAACGCGCTCGCCCACGATGTTGCGCTGAATTTGGCTGGTGCCGCCCCAGATGGTCTCTGAGCGCGAAAAGAAGAACGTTGACATCATCGGGCTGACGGGGTAACCGTCGCGGCGCTTGTCGCGAATCGCGCCCGGCCACGTGCCTTCTTCTGGGCCGGCATCGATAAGCATCGAGTCGGCTCCGTGAATGTCGAGCGCAAGCTCCATCGCCCTCTGGTGCATTTCTGACCAGAACATTTTGTTGCTCGCACCGAGCGCCATCACGCCCAGGTCTTTCTTGCCTTCCAGCGTTGCGCCGAGACCGCGCAAACCATTGAAGCGCAAGATCTGAATTCGCGAATAGAAGTGCATCAAGCGCTGGCGAATGCTCGACTCGCAGATCTTGCCGTTGGCGACGGCTGTAGCGACCATCATTCGATATTCCTCTTCGAAGCGTCGGTACCCGGTCGTGGCGCTCATGCCGCGTTCGAATGCCAGCGTGCTGTTGGCGACCTTCCAACCGTTGTTTACACCGCCGACGACATTGTCTTTCGGGCAACGCGCGTCGGTGAAGAACACCTCGCAAAACTCGGCCGTGCCGTCTGGTTGTGTGATGCCGCGAACCTCTACCCCGGGCTGATGCATCGGCACGAGCAAATACGAGATGCCCTTGTGCTTAGGCGACTCTGGATCTGTGCGCGTGAGCAAGAAGCAGTAGTCCGCGTGATGACCTCCTGTTGTCCAAACCTTTTGACCGTTGATGATCCACTCGTCGCCGTCAAGAATTGCGGCGGTCTTCAAGCTGGCGAGGTCGCTGCCGCTGTTGGGTTCGCTGAAACCCTGACACCAGCGCATTTTGCCGCTCAAGATCTGCGGCAAAAACTCTTTCTTCTGCTCTTCGGTGCCCCACTGCAACAGCGTTGGGCCGACAAGCGTGTCACCGAAAAAATCGGCGCGCATCGGGGCCTTGGCATTGGCAAACTCTTCGGCGAGAACTACACCTTCAAGAACCGACAGGCCCTTGCCGCCATATTCTTTTGGCCACGTGGCGCAGATCCATCCGCCGGCGAACAACTTGCCCGTCCACTGTTCGTTAAATATCTTGCGCTCGTTGAACGACATCTCAAACCCTTCGTCGAACCAGCCCTGTGGCAAGTTGCCCTCAAGCCATGTGCGTACATCTGTTCTAAATGCTTGTGCTTCGGGGGTGTAAGTAATCATCGCTCACAGTCTGCCCCTTCTGACCAACCTATGTCCATCTAGAGGGTGAATCCGACACGGCGAGACCCACCTCGCATAGGGTGCGAGCATGACAGTTACGGAAAGTACCCCCGCACCTACAGAGCGCTGGACGGCTCAGTGGAAAGAACTCTACGCAGAAGTCATCACCACGGGCCTGTGCACCGGTTGCGCGGCGTGCGTGATCTCGTGCCCGCATGAGGTCATCGGTTACAACCACGAAGAGGGCCAGTACAAACCGTTTCACATTGAAGAAGAGCTCGGCCTCGACAACTGCGTCCACGGCGAGAAGGGTTGCACCAGTTGCACGCGCGCCTGCCCGCGTTTTCGCACCTGGGAGCCCGAGGCCGACATGCAACTTTTCGGGCGCACCCGCGAAGACGACGAAATGTACGGCCAGTATCGACAACTACTGATGGTTCATGCCACTGACAAAGAGACCCACGAAAAAGGTCAAGACGGCGGATTCGTCGCGGCGATGTTGATTTGGCTGATGAAAAACGACTACATCGACGCGGCGCTGACGAGTTTCGTGGAGGGCGACGGCTCTTCGTGGAAGGCAGTGCCTGGCGTGGCTCACAACCCCGCCGAGGTCTTGGCGAGTTCGGGCAGCCGCTACACATATTCTGCTAACACGCTGGCGCTTAAGCAGGCGCAAGAAGAAGGACACAACCGCATCGCGCTCGTGGGCATGGGTTGCCAATCATCGGCGCTGCCAGTTATGTGGAAGCGCAAGGTCGGCAAGATTTCAAAACCGTTCTTGTTCAACATTGGTCTACTGTGCTCGAAGACCTTCGATGACTCCATCTTCGAAGAACTCTTCTTGGCCAAATACGGCCTAAAAAAAGAAGAGATGCTCAAGATGAACATCAAGGGCTGCTTCCAGATTTGGATGAAGGACGGCTCGTACCACGAGATCGATTTGAAAGAATGCCATCAGTGGACGCGAGAGGGCTGCAAGATGTGCCCTGACTTTGCTGCCGAACACGCCGACATCTCGACTGGTGGAATCGGCGAAGACAACGACTGGACTTTGTGCATAGTGCGCACTGAATTAGGCCAAGAGGTGATGGATCGGATGATCAAGGATGGCAGCGTGATTGCCCGCCCGGCCGAGACCGACGCGACCGCGATGAGGTTGCTCAAGTTACTGAGCATCGTCTCGCGTCGCAGGTGGCCGGTGACCGCCGACAATTCGGTCAGCGTCGGCGTGCCAGCGCCCAAGAAAAAGGCCGACGGTACGGTGCCTGCGGCGCACTAGCTCGCGTCAATTCGTAAGCGCGACCGCGTCGGTGAATATTTTGTCGAGCATCGGCTCGGTCAGTTTTTTGGTGAAAGTGTTCTGCTGGCTGGGGTGATAACTGCACAACAGCGTGTACCCGCCCGCTGCAACTTGCACTCCGTGACCAAACTTGGGTCGAGGCGATACGCCTAGTTCGCTGCACATCGCCTGATAGGCGATGCCGCCCAGACAGACGATCACCTTGGCGCGCGACAACATTTCGAGTTCGCGGCGCAAGAACGGCGCGCACTTCTTGCGCTCAGCCGGAGTCGGCTTGTTGAGAGGCGGCGCACACTTGACCGCGACAGTGACCCAGGCGTTTTTTAATTTCAGACCATCGCCGCGGCGCGCCGACTCGGGTTGATTGGCGAGACCAGCGCGGTGCATCGCGCGAAACAACCAGTCGCCGCTCCGGTCGCCGGTGAACACACGACCCGTGCGATTAGCGCCGTGCGCACCGGGGGCAAGACCGACCACAACGATCTGCGCTTCTTCGTCGCCAAAGCCAGTGACGGGTTTGCCCCAATAATCCTCATCGCGATAGGCGGCTTTCTTTTCGAGAGCAACCTGCTTACACCAATTGTTAAGGCGGCTGCATTTCGTGCACGAAATGATCTCGGGTTCGAGTTTTTGTAGGTGGCTCACTGGGGCGACGATACGCCTTGTGGGGGTAGGTTGGGTGGTTGGTTATGGCAAAAAAATCCGCGGGCCCAAAACACAGCAGCACGCTGGTCCTATTAGTGCGCCACGGCCTGACGCCGACCACTGGCAAGTTGTTGCCTGGCCGCGCGCCAGGGCTGCACCTGGCAAAAACGGGTGTGGCCGAGGCCATCAACGTGGCCAAGCGTTTGCGCGAGATCTCGAAGGTCGCGGCGATCTACGCCTCGCCACTTGAGCGCGCCCGCGAGACCGCCGCCCCGATCGGCGCGGCCTTCAAACAAAAAGTGCTGATCCACAAAGGTCTGCTCGAATGTGATTTCGGCGATTGGACTGGCGCGCAACTTTCGGCGTTGATGAAGAAACCGGAGTGGACGACGGTGCAGCGCGCTCCAAGCTTGTTTCGATTTCCTAACGGCGAGAGTTTTACCGAGATGCAGTCGCGCATGGTCGGCGCTCTCGATGACATCCGAGCCAAGCACCCTGGCCAAGTCGTTATCTGCGTCAGCCACGCCGACCCGATCAAGGCCGCAGTCGCCCACGCGATGGGTACGCACCTAGATCTGTTCCAGCGCATCGTGATTAGCACCTGCTCGGTGAGCGCGATCTCGTACTCGGCGTTTGGTCCTGTAGTGCTGACTGTCAACTCCACTGGCGGATCGCTCGGCGACCTGCGGGCCTCATGATTCGGCACGGCATGAACGAAACCAAAACGTGAGCGGCTTCTTCGAGTTCGACTTTGCCACGGCCTTCACCGCTGGCACGATCGGAGAGCCTGGTCAGCGTGTGTTCTTGATTCAGGTGCGCGCTGAAAGCAGACGCGTGACTCTGAAGTGCGAGAAGCAACAGGTCGCCGCGATCTCGCAATATTTGCGCCAACTTTTGGCAGATGCCCCAGACGCTCACGACCGCCCCCTTGAAAATACGATGCAGGTGGCCGCGCCGATCGAAGTTGAGTTCGTGCTCGGCACCGTCGGGCTCGCCTACGACCAACGCAACGACCGCCTCGTGCTGCAACTCGACGAGATCTCACCCACCGACGAGAACGGCGAACCCGACCCAGACTTCGAACCCGGTCGCGTGCGCGCATTTATCACTCGTGGTCAGGCCGCCGCATTCTGTGAGCACGCCGACGATGTGGTGGCTTCGGGGCGCCCACTGTGCGTGTTTTGTGCTCTCCCGATAAACATTGATGGACACATGTGCCCTCGAATGAACTGATCTTCGAGGGCGATGCGTTGTCGCTGCTGACAAATGGCGAGATCGAAGTTGTCCAACGCATGCCGTATAGCAGCAACGCGACGTTTCTGGTAACGGTTTCACTCGGCGGCCAAAAGACGCAGGCGATATACAAACCACTACGCGGCGAGCGACCGTTGTGGGATTTCGGGCCAGGGTTGCACCGCCGCGAGGTCGCCGCGTATCGCTTGTCTGAGGCAATGGGTCTAGGCATCGTGCCGCCGACGGTGTTGCGCGAGGGCCCAGCTGGCGAAGGCTCGGTGCAATTTTTTATCGACGCCGACGTCGAGGCCCACTACTTCAACTTGTTCGAGCAACATCCAGAACTCCACGACGCATTTAGAGACATGTGCGCCTTCGATATCGTCGCCAACAACACAGACCGCAAGGCCGGTCACTGCCTGATCGACAAGAATCAACAGGTCTGGGGCATCGATCACGGCGTTTGTTTCTCGGCCGATTTCAAACTGCGCACGGTGATTTGGGAGTTTGGCGGCGAAGAATTACCGCCGTCGCTAATCGCTGCGTGCGCGAATTTGGCCAAGACCGTGCCTCTCGAGGTCGCCACGCTGTTGGCCGACGATGAGATCTCGGCGTTGCAAGAACGCGCGCAGTGGCTCGTCGATGGCGGCGCCTTCCCCGTCGATCGCAGCCGCTCACGGTACCCGTGGCCGCTGGTTTGACATCGCGATGTCGCAACACTTAGACGAGCTCGTAACGAGAGCAGACCTCGACGGCCTGGTGCGATTGATCGACGCCACGTGTGCGAACCGCGACTGGGCGCACCTGCTCGAAATTCGCGCCGCCTCGAGACAGGCCGCGCAAACCGGTAGACAACTTTGGCCCGCCGCGACGCTGGCCGAATACCGACTCGCACTGCACTCGCCTGCGGATATCGCCACGCAGGTGTTGCGCGGCGAGGCCAGCAGGTTCACTCTCGGCCCGCTGACTGAAGTGATCGCCCAACATCACACTTGGGATCAACTGGCAGAGTTCTTGCCGTACCAACCCCAATCCACTTACGTTGCGTACGAGTGCGCGTTGCGCGGCAACGAGATTGCTGATGCGGACGACCTGTTTCCCGCACTCGAGATCCCAGTACAACCCTCAAGTTGGGAGCCGCAATATAAACTAGCCGTTTACGCCGACAACGAAGCCGCGTTTGGGGCGCCGACACTGCCGTCCACATCTGATGCCACAACCTGCGACACGCCAACTAGAGACTTCGCATCGCTCGACGCGGTTACCGCGTCACGAATCGAGAACGAGAGCGTCGAGCGGGCCGCACGCCAACTAGTCGAGGCCTGGACGGCACAATCAAATGGCCACTGCACCACCGTGCTCGTAAGCGGAGGAATAACAAACGCCCTCGGCGCGCTCGGCGACTTGCAAACCACCAGCGTCAACCTGCGCGCACTTTCTGCCCAAGACGCGCTTAAGTGGTTGGCGTGGGCTGGCGCCAGCGGCGGCGCGCACGGTCGGCGCCGCGGTGCCGCGACCGGAAGATTTGGTGCGTGGTGGATGCTCGCAGCGCTCGGCGATGCGCTGCACTCGTGGCCGCTGACGGCCGAACGGGCTGGCGAGATCGCCGCACAATGGTCGTGGTCGTGGTGGGACAACGGGCCCGCATCCGGGTGGCAACTACAACTGGTCGCGCACAACGCGACAACAAATGTGTCGTGGGCGATCAGCGCCAGCGATGCGCGCTATCAAACGAGTCGCGCTAACCGCGCGCCTTGAGCGCTTCGATCAGTTTTGGGAGCACCTTGTGAACGTCGCCAACAATGCCCAAGTCGGCGACACCGAAGATCGGCGCCTCTTTGTCTTTGTTGATGGCGATGATGTTTTTAGAACCCTTCATGCCAACCATGTGTTGCGTGGCGCCCGAGATGCCGGCGGCAATGTACACCGCGGGCTTCACGACCTTGCCGGTTTGTCCGACCTGATAGCTGTAAGGAACCCAGCCAGCATCGACGATCGCGCGCGAGGCGCCAGGCGCGCCCTTCAACAACTTGGCGAGCTCTTCGATCAGTTTGTAGTTGGCTGCTTCGCCAAGACCGCGACCACCCGAGACGACGATGTTGGCCTCGTCGAGTTTTGGTCCGCTGCTCTCTTCGAGGTGCACCGCCAAAACCTTGGCCGTGCCCGTTGCGCCGAGATCGCCTACTAACGCAGCAACTATCGGCGCCGCTGCGCCGCCGGCGGTTTCGGCAACGAAACTCTTCGGGCGGAATGCGGCCAAGAACGGGCCGTCACCGAGAAACGCCGTGTTGACGAGCGAGTTACCGCCAAAGATTGGCGTTGTTACGACAACGCCGTCGCTACTGTCGGCGATGTCGATGTTGTTGGTGAGCACAGTGCGATTGATCTTGACAGACAAGCGCGCCATGGCGTCGCGGCCTTCGTAGCTCTGCGGAAACATGATCACTGTTGGCGAGTCGCCGCCCTCGATGATCTTTTTCATCGCGGCGCTAACGGCCACGCCCGGCAAATTGCCAGCCAAGTCGCCAGTTGCGTAAACCTTCGTTGCACCGAACTCGCCGAGCATGCCAGCGATTGCCGAAGCATCGCCGCCAACAAATGCTGTCACGTTGGCGCTGAGCGAACGAGCCTTGGTGAGCAACTCGAGTGTGCCGGTTGTTGGTGCGCTGCCAGATAGTTGCGCGAAAACCCAAACGCTATTGATGGTCATGATTCAGTCTCCTCAGATCACTTTCAGGTTTTCAAGAAATGCGACGATCTTGCCAAATGCTTCGCCGTCGTCTTCGATAATTTGGCCGGCCTGGCGAGCCTCGGCTTGGACGACCGAAACAATCTTTTGATTTGCGCCGGCCCAACCCACTGGCGTTACGCCGAGGTCGCTCGCGGTCACCGTCTCGATTGGCTTCGACTTCGCGGCCATGATGCCCTTGAAGCTCGGGTAACGCGGCTCGACAACGCCGGCCGTCACGCTGATCACCGCTGGCAACGGGCACTCAACTTCGTCGTAACCATTTTCGCTCTGACGATTAACCTTGAGTGTCGTGCCCTCGATGTGCACCTTCTTGGCAAAGGTGATGCTTGGCAAGCCGAGCACTTCAGCAATCTGCTCTGGCACAGTGCCCGTGTAACCGTCGGATGATTCGGTACCGGCGATGATCAAGTCGGCGCCACCAAGTTTTGTTATCGCCGCAGCAAGCACGCGCGCGGTTGTCAGCGCATCAGAACCTGCGAGCGCTGGGTCTGAAACCAAAATGCCCTTGGCCGCGCCCATCGCTAGGGCGGTGCGCATGCCCGACACTTCGCCGTTCGGCGCCATCGAGACGACGCTTACTTCGCCGGCACCTGCGGTCGTGACAAGCTGCAACGCCATCTCGACGCCGTAGCCGTCGGACTCATCCAAAATAAGTTTGCCGTCACGCTTCAGCGCGTTGGTCGCGCCATCGAGAGCACCGGGTGTTGCGGGATCAGGGATTTGCTTTACGCAGACGACAATATTCATGCCTTCTATTGTTACCGACCTACTTACCTCTTACCCAACCCGAGACCACCGGAAATGACGCCTATGACGGTGATAACCGTGACTCGGTCAGTCGTCACAGTGGTAAAATAGTGAGTCTTGCAGATCCTGCTGATCGTCAACTCCTTTGCCTCGTCGGTAACGCCCCGAAATACGGTGCAGGTGCACCAACATTTGGCGCGCCACCACGATGTGCAGGTCGTCGAGACCAACGAACGCGGCCACGCCACTCGCTTCGCTCAAGACGCCGCGCTGCGAGGGATGGATGCAGTCGTGGCATTTGGTGGCGACGGCACGCTTAATGAAGTGGCCACGGGCCTGGCCGGAAGCAACACCGCGATGGCGATGCTGCCCGGTGGTTCGACGAATGTGTTCGTGCGCAGTCTGGGAATGTCGAACGACCCGATGGTCGCCCTGACCCAGATCGTTACAGCGCTCGAGAAGAACGAGATCGAGAGCATCAGCCTCGGTCAGGTCAATGGTCGTTACTTCTGCTTCCACGCCGGAATCGGTTACGACGCCGCGGTCGTGGCCCAAGTCGAGCGCCGCGCCTCTTTCAAACGCATCATCGGCCAGCCGCTTTTTATCTATGCCGCGCTGCAGGCGTGGTTCGTCTCATACAACCGCAAGTTTCCCCACTTCACCGTCGACATCGACGGCCGCCACATCCCCAACGGTTTTTTTACCGTAGTGCTGAACACCAACCCGTACACGTACGTCGGCAAGCGGGCGATCAACTTGTCGGCCGCCGCGGCGCTTGAGAAGAAGCTCGTTGTAATCACCTTCCGCAAGATGACGGCTTCGCTAATTCTCAAAGCCTTGTACCGCGCGATCAACAAGAGCGGCGTCAAGTCGTCGCCGGGTATCGATGTACACACCGACGCAGAGAAGATCACGATCAACTTCCCCGCCCCGTTCCCGTATCAACTCGACGGCGACTACTTGGGAGAGACGACCAACCTCGAAATCAAACACTGCCCCAACGCGCTTCGCCTTGTACGGCCGTCGTTTACCGAGGCTTAGTTTTTACTATTAGCGAGCACCTCAAGTGCCAGGTCGGGCACGTTGGTGCAGATGCCATCGATGCCCCACTCAATCAGTTCGCGCATTCGAATCGGATCATCGCACGTCCACGTGTTAACCGCCAGGCCGCTCGCATGCATCACCTCGACAACCGAACGCGTCAGGGTTTCAACAAACGGGTGCAGCGCGATGTGGCCCGAGGCCACGAGCGATGCCGCCAGTTGCGTCGCATCGGCTTCGGCCACGGTCACGGTTAGCCAGGCGGTCGGTAACTGTGGCCACAATTGGTGCACGCGGTCTACTGTTTCGCGTCGAAACGCCGAGATCAGCCACTGCTGCGGGTCGCCGCGTCCTCGCAGCAACAGCACAACCATCTCAGCGACCTTGTCGGTCGGATCAAAGTCTGGCTCTGTTTCGTCATTTTTAATTTCGATGTTGACGTTCATCGGTGCGCAGGCATCGAGAGCATCGCTCAATGTTGGAATGTGCTCCGGCAGTTCTGCACGCAATAAGTCTTTTATCGCCCGACCATCGTCTAATACCGCGTTGTGGTGCACGACTAATTCGCCAGACTTGCAGATTCGCACATCTAGTTCGGCAGAGTTCGCCCCCATCTGAACGGCGCGAGTAAATGCCAATAATGTGTTTTCGCGCTCAGCCTTGCTCGCGCCGCGGTGCGCCATTATCTGCACATCCCCCAAAGACACAACCTCAGAGTACCGCAAAAAATATTAAAAATCTTCCGACTTGCTATTGAAACTGTGGTTGCTCGTGCCTATCGTGACACAGTTCGCTACAACAGGGGAGATCATCAGTGTCCATTCTCGCTACAAGCCTCGCACTCGGATCCGCCGATTATTCATGGCGAAAAATTGCGCTCTGCAAAGACACCAACCCAGAGTTGTTCTTTCCGATTGGTAGCACCGGTCAAGCACTGCAGCAGATATCGCGGGCCAAGACTATTTGCGCCGAGTGTGGCGTGAAGCGCGAGTGCCTCGAGTTCGCAATTGAAACCAATCAGGATTGCGGCATCTGGGGCGGAACATCCGAAGAAGAGCGACGCGACATTCGACGTCAGATGGCTGCCACAAGACGAGCTTCGCGCAACTCCATCTAGTTTTTTGCAGAGCAATTAAGCCTGGGACTTCACACCCTGGGACTTCACGCCCGGTGACTTCACACGCTAGAAATCGGCACCCTTAGATCGACCACGGTTCCCTGGCCATCAGTCGCCATTTCGATTTCTGCGTCGATGCCATCGCTGCGCAGTGCGCGGCGCATCTCGATAGTGCCGGCCAGTTCGGTCGTCACCAATGTACGCACGATCGACAGACCGAGGCCAGTGGCCCTGCTCAGCTCGAAGTCATCTTTAAGTCCAGTGCCGTTGTCGACGACGCGAACCGACAACGCTGCGTCGTCGTGGCTCAACGACACCACCACGCTTCCGCCCTTGCTGCCCTCGGGGAAGGCGTGATCGACGGCGTTCTGCAGCAACTCGAGAATCACAACCGATAGCGGCGTGGCGACGGCCGCAGGCATGCGACCTCCGTCGCCGCGCACAATGAAACTGACGGGGCGGTCTGGGGACTGCAGGCCTTCCTCGACGAGGCGCATCAACGGGCGCACGATTTCGACAAACAAAATATCCTCGCCGGGCTCGCGCGAGAGTGTCTCGTGCACGAGGGCGATGGTCCGAATGCGGCGCACCGATTCGGCGATGGCCTCTTTGGCCTCGGGCGACGACAGCCGACGGGCCTGCAGTCGCAACAGCGACGAGATCGTCTGCAGATTGTTCTTCACGCGGTGGTGAATCTCGCGAATCGTGGCGTCTTTGGTGAGCAGTAACCTGTCGCGGCGGCGCAACTCTGAGACGTCACGAAGTAGTAAAATCCCGCCTGCGATCTCTACGCCGCTCGCCGAACGCTTCAACAACGGAATGCTGCGCGTCAACAGAGTCACATCTGCTGATTGCTCGAACTCTTCCACGACAGGCTCTCTGCGCTCGAAGGCGCGGCGCGCGGCGGTCTCGGCGACGCCAAGTTCAGCAAGCGTCTGGCCAACCGCGTTGGCGCTCACGCCGACGCGGTGCAGCGCCGAGACGGCGTTCGGCGAGGCGTAACGCACCCGCGAGTCGGCCTTTAGCACAATCACGCCGTCGCCCACTCGCGGCGCGATGCTGGTGTCGGCAACTTTGCCTTCGAACGGAAACAATCCTTCCGCAATCATCTGCGAGAAGCCCGCGAAGATTTCTGAGTACGTAGTCTCAAGTTGGCCTGGGCGGCGCGCAGCATCACTAACCCACTCGCGCGACAAAACTCCGATTGTTTTCCCCCCGTAGTTGACGGGTATTACCAGCATGTTGGCAGTGCCATTGATCGCTTGCACCATAATCTCGCCCTGGACGATCTCGCCGCTGGCAAGCGCACGGTTTAACAAAACACATTCGGTTTCGCTGGCCCATGTATCGACATAGTCGGCGTTGTACAACGTCTGTCCGGTGGCTGCGCGCACCTGAGCGCTGATCAACCAGCGGCCGTCGGCAACCCTCAGGTACAGCAGCATGTCGGCGAAACAAAAATCTGCCAGCATCCCCCACTCCGAAACAAGCGCAACTAAACGCGAGACCGCGCCCGACTCGAGTTCTGTATGTTCGTGGGCGAGTTCAACGAGTGTGGGCATGACGAGACCTCAAATAGTCTGCCCTAAATCAGGGCGACGAATCTGCGTCAGCTGCCGAAGCCGAGTTTGCGGTCGCCATCTGGCGCACCGAATTCGACATAGGCGATCTTTGCCGAGGGAATCATTACTTGGCGGCCGCGCTTGTCGGTGAGCACTAGCGTCGCCGTCGTGCCGCTCAAAGCGGCGTCAGCGGCAGCCTTAACCTGTTTGATCGTTTTATCGACGTCTTCAATTTCGACCGTTATCTCGCGGGCCGCCTGGGTGATACCGATTCTGATGTCCATTAGAGTCTCTTTCGATCGAGGAAAAGTATCTTAGTTGACCTTTAGCGCAGCGCTGAAGATCTTCTTTGGCTTCATCTCGGTCGCTACCGTCTTGGCGAGCGCGAAAAATATTTTGCCGGCTTCACTGTCGGGTGCGACAGCCGTAATCGGTCGACCGCTGTCGCCGCCCTCGCGCAACGAATTAATCAGCGGTATCTGCGCCAACAGCAGCACCCCCAGTTCGTCGGCGAGCAATTGACCGCCCCCAGAGCCGAATAACTCGTAACGCTTGCCGTCGTCGCCCGTGAACCACGACATGTTCTCGATGACTCCGCGCACGGGAAGATTGACCTTTTCCGCCATCGCCGCCGACAGCCTGGCAACTTTTTGCGCTGCCTCTTGTGGCGTCGTCACAACGAAAACTTCGGCGCGCGGCAAAAACTGGCTAAGGCTCAGCGCGATATCACCGGTGCCTGGCGGCATGTCGATCAATAAAAAATCGGGCTCGTCCCAATAGACGTCGGTGAGAAACTGCTCGAGCGCCTTGTGCAACATCGGCCCGCGCCACACGACCGCCTGGCCCTCTGGCACGAAATATCCGATCGAGATGCAGCGCACGCCCCACGCCTCTGGCGGCAAGAGCATGTCGTCGATCACAACTGGGTCGCGATCAGTACCGAGCATGCGCGGTATCGAGTAACCGTAGATGTCGGCGTCGACGATGCCGACCTTGTAACCAGATGCGGCGAGAGCGACGGCGAGGTTTGTCGTAACACTGCTCTTGCCGACGCCGCCCTTGCCCGACGCAATCAGTATCGGACGAGTTTTTGAACCAGGTTGAGCAAAAGAAATCTTGCGACCCTCGGCGTGGCCTTGCGCTGGCACGCTGCCCGCAGTCGCCCCTGGGTTGCCGTGCAGCAACTCGCGCACGGCGGCGCGCTCGTCGTCAGTCATCACACCAAAATTGAGCGCCACATCCGTAACGCCGCCGAGCACGCGCACCGCCGTGTTCACGCGTTGCTGAATCTCGTTGCGCAACGGGCAACCCGCGATCGTCAACACGACCGTCAGGCTGATCACGCCGCGATCGCTGACCACAACGTCGCGCACCATCCCGAGATCGACTATCGAGCGGTGTAACTCTGGGTCTTGTACGGGCCGCAGCGCTTCAATTACCTGGTCTTTAGATGGTGTTGGCATTCGTCTCCGTAACTAATTTCCACTATGGCCATAGCCACAATGACCACAGCCATATTGACCATAGAATAGAATACCTCTGTGGCCCGCAAATCAACCACTTCGACTTATAAGGGCACGGCTCATGTTGGCGTTGCGTCGAACCAGACAACTGCAACACTCAAGCCCGGATCATTCACCGCCCAGGTGTCGGCTATCACATCAGCATTCGGCGACCCTACTCGTCGCGCCGTTTATTTATTCGTACGCGAACACTCGACGGGGGTCACCGCCGCAAAGATCGCCGCAGAGTTCGACGTGCACCCCAACGTCGCGCGGCACCATCTAGACAAACTTTCTGCGGGCGGATATTTGGAGGTTGCCATTGAGCGCCATGAACGCGCGGGCGCGGGGCGACCGTCGAAGCAATATCGCGCGGTCAATGAATCGCCAGACTTCGACTTCCCCGTGCGCAGCGATGACCTCGTGCTCTCGCTGTTGGGCAAGGCACTCACGCTGCTCTCGCCACGCGACGCCGAGGCGATGGCAGAAGAAGTTGGTCAACAGTACGGCCGCGTGATGGCCGAAGGTCTAACCGGCGGCGATGTCAACGCCGGTCATCGCTCGTTGCGTTCGGCACTGCAGGCCGTCGCCGACGCGCTCACCGCGCACGGTTTCGCCGCGCACACCGACCAACGCAATAATCAACTGCGCATCGTCAATAACCACTGCCCGTTCGGCGATGTCGCTATCGATCACCCGGTGATTTGCGCGGTCGACCGCGGCATGGTCAAAGGCATGTTGACATCCATTTACGGCGACACCTCGCCAGAGTTGTCGGCATCCTTACCGCAGGGCGACACCTTCTGCGCCACCAGCGTTTAACGCCAAAAACTTCTAATCCCCCGATGTCCATCTATTTAATTCGCCACGCCAAGGCCGGCAAGAAAAGCCAGTTTGAAGGCTCCGACGTGCAACGACCACTTGACGAAGCGGGTTGGCTGCAGGCCAAGGCGTTGGCCACAACGATCGCATCGCTCAATCCGACCTGCCTGTTGTCAAGCCCGTACCTGCGGTGCATGCAAACACTGCAGCATCTTGGTGCGCAGACAGGTCTGCCAGTGCAGCCAGAGGCGCGGCTAACAGAAGCTTCAGACATCGGTGCGTTCGTCGGACTGTTAGAAGTCGTCGCCGACGGCGCGGTGTTGTGCAGCCACGGTGACATGATTCCCGCCGCGATTCGCCTGCTCGAAAAGCGCGGTATGAGGATCACGACCGAGCCAAACTCACGCAAGGCTTCGGTGTGGGTTCTTGATCGCGACGGCGAAGTCTTCACTACTGCGGCGGCGTGGCCACCGCCAGCAATTTAATTTCAGCCCGCTAGCGCGGCGTCAACCTCGGCGACGATCGAGTCGACAAAACTCTTGACGACTGCCGGCGGGTTCATCTGCTGGCATATCTGCAGTTGCTCTTTGGCGCCCTTGGCGTCTGCGGCCAATCGAAAACGCACAATGCCCAAGAAGCAGTGCGCGTCGGCATAGTTGGGATCGATCGCAATCGCCTTGCCAAAGCCGTCAGTCGCGGTCGCGAACGCCAACACTTTTAGTTCGTCACTGGCGTCGCGGGCGACGAGCGCGACCAGCCAGGCGCGGTAAGTGAGCGCCTCAACATTGTCGGGGTTCAACTTGAGCACCTGCGAATACAGTTCTACCGCAGTCATCGGATCTGAGAAATTAATTGCGCGCGCCTGCGACAACAAACCGGCCGTGCTGTCGACGATGCTGCCCGTGAAGCTCTGGCCTGGCAGGCGCTGCCCAAGCTGCGAGGCCATGAACCAGCCAACGCCACTCGCCACCAGCAAAATTGCGAGCGCCGTGGCTACTGTTTTTCGCGGCGACCGTAGAGGCGATAACTGCGCGCTTGGTGCCGAGCCCTCGATCTGCCTGATCACTTCGGCGGCGCGCGCGGTGTAACCGTCGCGCAACGTTACGAAATCTATCTCGTCAATGTCGCCCGCAGCACGTTCGCTATCGAGGTCGCGCAATGAGTTAAGCAAGAATGTCTTCTCGTCGGCGAGGCTAACTTGGTCATCCATTGCGCATCGCCTCGTCAACAATTTTGCGGTCGCTGTCGCTGACCTCGACATCGCCCGAGACCCTCCAGCGACGAAATGCGAACACCAAACCCGCCAGCGCGCAGATCAAGGCCGTGACTGGCAGCGCCCACATCAACGCATCGACGCCGCTCGAGCGCGGCACCAGCAAAACTCGACCACCGAAGCGCTGCTCGACAAAAGCGAGGATTTCGTCGTCGGTCCGTTCGCCGCCGCCGACCTGGCGGGCAATTTCTTCGCGCAGCGAGGCCGCGGCGGGTGCCTGCGAAACGTAGACGCTCTCGCCCTGGCAAGTCGGGCAGGCCAGGCGCTGCGAGATTTGGTCGATGCGCTCTTGTTGCGTGAGCGGGCCGCTGTTGTTATTCGCCCCGACGACGAGCAGCAACCCGACGATTATTGCCATCGCTACCCACACAGTTGGTTGCTTGATCGATTTCATTGCGTGGCGTCCATTATTTTGTCATCTCTTTCAGCGCGGCCATCTGTTCTTGCAACAAACCTTCGCTGAGCTCACCGGCGATCCGCACGCGCACGAAACCGTTCGGGTCGATTATCCACGTCTCTGGCACCTTGGCGACGCCGAACGACACTGCGATCGCACCATTGGCGTCACGGAGCCTCGGCCAATCGCCGCCGTTGATCGCAAAATATGCATTAACAGATCCGTCGTTGTCGTCGTTAACGACCGTGTACAACTCGACGGCATCAGTCGAAGATTCTTGTTCGGCGGCAAATGCGACTAGCAATGGGTGCTCATTTTGACACGGCACGCATGTCGAGTTAAAAAAATTAAGCACGACCCACGACCCCTTGCGCTGTGCCAAATTAAACTTGGCGCCGTCGAGCCTTGTCGTTTCTAGCGCCGGCGCGGGCTGACCCAATAGCGGCGAATCGGCGTTCACAGACGATTTTGGCGAGGCACTCGACAAAACCCACAACAAACCAACCAACACAACTCCGATGACCGCGGCGACAGCGCGCGAAGTATTTATCGACCTGTTCGCCGACTGATCCGAGGACGCGCTCATCGGCCGGCTACTTCGCTAATTAGCGCCGACGTCGGCTCGGTGGGCTTGCGGCGGCGGCCAGGGAAGGCCGCCAACAGCGTCCCTAGCCCCATCAACGCGCCGCCGATCCACAGCCACACGACGAGGGGCTTAATAAATACCTTGATGCGGGCCTTTCCCGAATCCTTCAGCACTGGTGGCTCAAGGGTGAGATACAAGTCGCTGAACACGCCGGTTTTTACAGACGGCGTGGCGATATTCATTCCAAATTTCGTGTATTTGGTAATCGTTGGCGCGTAGGCCTGGCCGCCGTCGATGCTGATTATCGCCGCCACGCTAATACTGCGGGCGTCGGTAGTTTCGACGAACTGGATTAACTCAAAGGTGTGGCCGCCAAAAGTCGCTGGCTTACCCACTTCGAGAGCCAGTTCTTGGCTGCGGGTGTAACTGTTAGACGCAGAAAGGCTGACGGCAATAAATATCACGCCGATGTGCACGATCATCCCGCCATTGGCTCGACCGACGAGACCGCGCAGACCCTGACGTCGAGTAGCCAAAATAACTTGCCGTGACGCAGAACCAAAGGCGAACCCGCCGAGGCCAAACGCGAGCAGCGGCGCGACTCCGGTGGCTCCGACAAAAACACAGACCGCAAGCACGACAATCGCGAACCACGCTGGCCAAAACAATCTCTCGCGCAATAACTCGCCCGAAGCCTTGCGCCACGGCAACACCGGGGCGATCGCCATGATCGTTAAGAGCGCAAGACCGATCGGCATCGCCATCTTGTTGAAGAACGGAGCACCGACGGCGATTTCGCGTTGCTGCAGCGCCTCTACGATCAGCGGAAATACGGTGCCGAGTAAGACGACGAACGCGAACAGGGCGAACAACGCGTTGTTCGCCAAGAACGCGCCTTCGCGCGATAGCGGCGAGTCGATGCTGCCCGGCGAGCGCAGTAATTCGCCGCGCCAGCCGATCAGCCCGACTGACACGACGACGATGACCGCAAAGAATGCGAGCAGCCACGGGCCGATGTCGCTTTCGCTAAAGGAGTGCACGCTGTTGAGCACGCCTGATCGCGTCAAGAAAGTACCCAAGATCGTGAGACTGAAAGTCGCGACCAACAGCGACAGGTTCCAAACCCGCAACATTCCGCGGCGCTCTTGCACCAACACAGAGTGGATATAGGCGGTCGCCGTAATCCACGGCAGCAACGAGGAGTTCTCGACTGGATCCCACCCCCAGACCCCGCCCCAACCGAGCACCTCGTAACTCCACCACCCGCCGAGCATGATGCCGAAAGTCAAAAAACCCCACGCAAATAACGTCCATCGCCGCGTCGCCAGCAACCAACCCTCGCCGAGACGGCCTGTTATCAGTGCGGCAATCGCGAACGCGAACGGCACCGTCATTCCGACAACCCCGAGGTACAACATCGGCGGGTGAAACATAACGAGAATGTGATTTTGCAGCAGCGGGTTGGGCCCGGGGCCTTCAAAAACTCCGCTCGCGCCCTTCAAGAACGGGTTGGCCGGGCCAAACGAGAGCAAGAAGAAGAACCCCTGAACGATGAACATCACGCCGATTGCCCAACGCGAGAGTGCGTCGTCAAGTTTTTTTCGCAACCAGAAGACGATCGCCAGCGTGTAGCCAGAGAGCACCAGAACCCATAACAGAAGAGAACCCTCGAGAGCGCTCCAGACCGCGGCGAAGTTGTACAAAGGCGGCGTGGCGGTAGAACCGACTTTCTGCACATACGCGAGCGAGAAGTCGCGCGTGATCATCGCGTACTCCATCGTGGCGAATGCGCCAAGTGCAGCAGCAAACGAGAGCAGAGCGAACCGCGGTATCAGCCGCGCAACTTTTTGATCACCTGTGCGCGCACTCGTGATCGAAGCCAGCGCGCCAAACAGTGTGCCGACGATGCCGACGAGCAATATTGCTCGCCCGAGCGGGCCACTTACCCCTATGTTGGCGAACAAGTCTCGGCCTCGGCGCGGTCGATGCGCTCTTCGTTTTTGGCGACGTACTCGTTGGAGTGTTTGACCTCGATGCGGGTTGCCTCAAATGTTTCACCGACGAGGCGACCTTGGGCAACGACTGGAATGCACTCTTGAAATATTCCGCCGGGGTCGCCCGAGTAGACAACACGCATTGTCTTGTTGTTAAACGACATCGAAAATGTGATCGCGCCAGAAATCGATGCCAGCGAATTCTTGTCGACCATCCCCTGCATGCGCAGTTGACGACCCGCTTCGCAACCTGGGCGCGAACCGATCTCGTCGACGTTGCAGTAGTAGTCGACGGCCGAGGTTAAAAACTTGGCGACGATCACCGAACCACCTATCAGCACAATTGTGATGATTGCCAGCGATGCGAATCGCGCCTGGCGTCGTCGCGGGGCGACTGGCGCGTTGTCAGGCGATGTGCGGGGCGTCAGATCCACAGGGCTAGTTCCACAGAGTTACAGCCACGGCTTATCTTGGTCGGCGACTTGGCGTGCAAGCGCGCTACCGCGGCGCAAGGTCACGACTACGAGGGCTACGAGCACGCCGATGGTCAGTCCATAGGTCAAGAAAATAAACGTCGCGTCCTTCATTGTGACGCCCCGGCGGTGTCACGCTGGCGCTCACGAATCGCCGCCTCAAGACCTCTGTCTTCGATCACGCCGCGCATCAACATCAAGCGGCTGCGGTGCATCACGAGCCATATGAACGTAAGCGTGAACCCAATCACGCCGGTAAATAGGGTGAAAAGCATCAATCCGTCCATCTTGATATCGCCGTCAACACTGAGAATGCTGGCACTTTGATGCAACGAACGCCACAACACAACACTGAAGTGAACTAGCGGTATCTGAAGCACCGCAAGGGCGGCGAGCACCGCCGATCGTTTGGCGCGCTGTTGTTGCGAGCCGCCCAGATTGCGCACCGCAAGATATCCGATATAGGTGACGAACATAAAAGCCGTCGTCGTCAGGCGCGGATCCCACGCCCAGAACTCGCCCCATGTCAAACGTCCCCACAGGCTGCCGCTGATCAGCGTTAGCGCCATGAACATCACGCCGACTTCGGCCGAGGCGCCGGCGACGCGATCGAAACCAAGCGCTGGCTTCTTCTTAATCAACACGATTAGCGATGCCGCGCCAGTGACAATAAATGCGAGGTAGGCAATCCACGCGGTCGGCACATGAATATACATGATCCGCACCGAGTCACCCTGATTTTTATCGGCGGGTGTCAAAAACAACCCCGACACCACGACCCATGTCATCACGCCAAGCGCCAGAAGGCCGATACCGCGCGATGTCTTCGTGCCAACTCCAGCAACGGCATCTGGAGTCGCGATGTGGTCGATTGTGTAGTCGATGCTCACTAGTTGGCTCTCGTTTCGTCCTTGCTCGTTAGTTCATTCTTCAATAAGTGCGCCGAAGGCGCTTAACCCAACAACACCAAACACAACCGCGAACACCGCCAGCAGGCCGATCCACGGCCAACCATCGCTGGGCGCGACACCATTAATACGAAACGCCGCTTCCGTCGCCTTCGTCGCGCCAATCAAAACTGGCGCCACAACCGGCAACAATAACAACGGCAACAATGTTTCGCGGCCGCGCATTCCCGCAGCCAGACCTCCGTAAAGCGTACCCACGAAGGCCAAACCAGCAGTTGCCCAAATCATGCAGGTGACCAACACCACAAGCGACGACGGCCGCAGATCTACGCGGTACAACACGATCGCCGCTGCGGTCAGCGTGAGCTCTAATAACAGCAGCTCGATCATCAGAGTTATTGCCTTACCCACAAAAATGCCGGCGGGGCTGACGCCAGCCACGCGCAACGAATCGAGTGCGCCGTCGGCAGTGTCGATCGCGAACGAGCGTTGCACGAGGATGAACAACGAAAATAGCGTTGCCAGCCAGATCAACCCCCCCGAGACTCGCTCAAGTACCGTGTCGTTGTCGAGTGCGAAAGCAAACATCACCATCACGAGACCTGCGAACGGCACTACTTGATTCGTGACAACTCGGCTGCGCATCTCGATACGCAAATCTTTGGCGGCAACCGCGCGCGCAACCTTCCATGTCGAAGATCTAGTCATGATGCGCCAGCCCGGCCGCCATCACCTTGGCTACCCGCAACTTGGCCGCCTGTCACGACCGCCACCCGCGTCGCCAATTGGCGCGAGCGCTCGAGTTCGTGCGAGGCGATAATCACCGTCGCGCCAGACGCGACCGCTCGGCGCAATGTCTCATCGAGTTCGTCGCGGCCGGTTGCGTCTAACCCGGCGTGCGGCTCATCTAACAACCATAATTCGGCGCGACGCACGACGAGGTTCGCCAACGCGCATCGGCGTTTCTGCCCGGCAGATAAATGTGCCGCCCGAATATCGGCAAGTCGGCCACTAAGGCCCATGCGTTCGAGAACTGCATCGACCTCTAAGTTGCTGGCACCGACGAGTTGCGCCCAGAACGAAACGTTCTCGCGCACCGTTAGATCACCGAATAGACCGTTGTTGTGGCCAAGCAATCCAACTCGCTGGCGAACAGCGTGGCGATCTGCGCACAGGTCGTGGCCGAGCACTATCGCCTTGCCGCGCACGATCGGCACCAACCCGGCGCACGCCCGCAACAAAGTTGTCTTGCCAGCACCATTGGGGCCCTGCAGCAACACGATCTCGCCTTTGGATACGGTCAACGAAACGCCTGCAAGCGCTGGGAAGGAGCCGTAAACAACTACGGCGTCGCGCAACTCAACAATGTTGCTCGAATTCATGAGCCCTGAAAATTTGGCGGGCGCTTTTCGAGAAATGCCGATCGACCCTCGCCCACGTCATTACTCGCCCACGCCAACCTGCGCGCCGAATCTACTAATTCGTTTACTTCGGTATCGCCAGCCGAGGTCTCAAGGGCGAGCTTGTGCCCGGCAATAGTCAGCGGCGCCAGTAGAGAAATCTCGTGCGCCCACTTCAGCGCAGCCCAGAGGTCGCCGACATGGTGTACCGAACCCATCTGCGCAAGTTGCTCACCCGTGTACGACTTCGCCGTCAAGAGCATCGCCCTCGCCACTGGCCAAGAAAATTCACGCACGAGCCTTTCGATAGTCCAGTGATTTACAACCAGCCCGAGTTTTGCCGCAGGCACTCCGATGACGCTCTCGGCAGTAGCCACGCGAATGTCGCAGGCGGCGGCGATCTGCGCGCCAGCACCGAGCGCCGGGCCGTCGATCGCGGCAATCGTCGTGATCGGCAACTGCGTGAACCCGACGAGAACTTCTTGCAGCGCTGCAGAAAATTCATCTTCGTGCACGCCAGCCAAGTCTGCGCCCGCACAAAACGCGGGTCTAGCGCCCGTAATCACCATGGCTCGCCCACCCTCTTCGATGACGCTCAATTGCTCGGCGCGGATCAGTTGCAGTGTCTCGAGGTCTACCGCGTTACGGCGCTCAGGCCGCTCAATGGTCAGGATCTTCACCGATTGGCTCCACTCGATGTTCAGCTTCACGCTTGTCTTGCCGGCAATGTCGCTCATGCTGGAATCCCATCTACCATGGAGACAACTTTATGACTTCCGCCGCCAAAGACCACGATCCGTTCGCTAACGATCGCTCACAAGGCGACCCCGTAAGAAACCGCCGTGAGATTATTTCAAAGTGGACAAACTTTGCAAAGCGCGTCGGATACCTGTGCTACTTGGTTTCAATCGTGGCGGTCGCGGTCGGCCTGTCGTGGCGCTTCACGCCGCTCGTCGGGCGAATCGGCACATTGTCGCTGATGATCGGCTCGGTCTTGCTGGCCCCAGCGATCGTGCTGGGCTACGCCGTTAAGGCAGCGGACCGAGAAGACCGCAAGAACGGCATGTAGCAATGCTCACCTCGCGGTGAGTACCGTGGATACTTCATGTCATTGCGACTGCCAGCATCTGAGCGCAAAGAGCAAATCCTGGACGTCGCTCTTTCCGTGTTCGCAACCAAAGGCTTTCACGAATCGTCGATGAACGACATCGCCGAATTGGCCGGCGTGACCAAACCAGTGGTGTACCAGCACTTCGCTTCGAAGCGAGCGTTGTACTTTGCGCTGATCGACGAAGTCGGTGCGCGGATGATCAACGCCATCACGAAGGCCACCAGCGAAGCAACAGACGGTCGCGCGCAGGCCGAACGGGGAACAATTGCATTTTTTACTTGGGTCTCCGAAGATCAAAACGCGTTTCGCTTTTTATTCGACAGCGGCACGCGTAACGACGAAGAGTTTGCAGCCGCCGTGCTGCGCGTTGTCGACAGCACGGCAGAGGCGATCGCCCCGCTGATCGCGGTCGATCTAGATGCGCAGCACCTGCGCACACTGGCCCACGGAGTGGTCGGCGCATCTGAAGGTGTCGCCCGCCACGTTTTGAAGAGTGGTGCTTCGTTCAACCCAACAGTTCTTGGCAAGCAGGTAGCCGACTTATTGTGGGCGGGCCTGCGCGGCGTTGGTCAGCCGAATAGCCACGAAGACGAATAGATACAAAGAGTAGGCTTCGCTCATGACGCTCACCGCCGAACATCATCCGGCGTTCGAAGAATACTGCGAATGCATTTATGAGTTGCGCGAAGACAACTTCGAGGTGATTCAAGCCCGCATCGCCGAACGCTTAAATGTTTCCCGCCCGTCTGTCTCAGAGATGATCCACCGCATGGAATCTGAAGACTTGGTGTCGTTGGTTGCCAACAAAATCAATCTGACCGATAAGGGCGAGACCCTGGCTGCCAAAGTTGTACGCCGCCACCGCATCGCCGAGAGATTTCTCTCTGACACCCTTGGCCTCTCGTGGTCTTTAGCCCACCACGAGGCTTGCAAGTGGGAGCACGTGCTCTCGCCAGAAGTCGAAGATGCAATTTTCAAACTGATGAACATGCCGACGACTTGCCCGCACGGCAACCCGATCCCCGGCTCTGCCTACGTGCAGCCCGATCACGAAGCATTGGCAAACATCGGAGTCGGGTCTTCGTTCACGGTTTCACGAATCATCGAAGAGATCGAAGACACGAGCGGTGCGCTCGATTTTCTGCAGCAGTCAAACATTGCGCCGGGCGTCACTGGAACAGTTAAAAAAATAAATCCAGATGGTTCACGCGCTATCACCATCGATGGCAACGCCGTAACCGTTGAAGCTTTTATCAGTGCACGAATTTTCGTCATAACCTGATAGCCAACCTGACACTTCGCGCCTTGTGCGTCACTGGCACTTTGTTCCTGAGTTCGTGCGCCACGAAAGTCATTGACACCGTCGCCACCAGCGTCGTCGTCGTGCCGACCACGAGCCCGAGCGGCTCAGTGCGCCAACTTTTCGACGCGGCAATAGCCGAGACAACCGAATTAGGAATCGCCATGAACAAGGCCGACAGTGCTGGCGCCAGGCAGCGCCTCGCCAACATCGACGCCATCTGGGTAGTGATGCAACCGCTCGCGCAAGATCTCGGCGATCAGACTCTCGAAGATTTACAGCTAGTGATTGATCTCTTGCACACCGCGGTCATGCGCAATCGCCCCGCCGATGGCGACAAGGCGCTCAAATTTTTGTTACTGCTCGACGAGTCAATACCGAATAGTTAGGCGATAATCAAATTTAGGCGATCATCGCCGGCGGCAGTTCGAGGCAGTGCACGACGGTGAGGCGCTGCGTTGCACGCGTTAACGCCACATACAGTGCGCGCAATCCATGTTGCTGTGCGGCAACAATCGCCGCCGGCTCGACAACAACAACGCCGTCTAGTTCGAGGCCTTTGATCAGGCTCACTGGCACGACGGTGATGCGCGTGTCGAGCGCCGTGTTGTTGGCGCGTCCATGCGCGACACCTGCCTGCGTCAGCGCGGCAGAAACAGCATCGGTCAATTCGTCTGGGCAGACGACCGCAACGTTGCCATTGCCGACGTCTTCGAGAATCTGGCGAGTATGGGTTACGACTTGCGCAAACATCAGATCTGTCGACGGCGCCCGCACGATGAGCGGGCCGAAGTCGCCCTGGCGCACCGACTGCGGCGGTCGCAAAGATGGCGCCGCGGCCAGCATCACGCGATCAGCGAGCTTCATTATTTGGGCAGGGATGCGGTATCCAACCGAGAGGCCGATCACTTTTGGCTCGCGCTTGTTCGGCAGGTACTGCAATATGTCAGACCATTCGCGCGCGGCGAACGCGCCGGTGGCCTGGGCCAAATCGCCCACAACGGTCATCGCGCCACTCAGCGAGCGGCGCGTGGCCATGCGCAGTTGCATCGGCGTCAGGTCTTGCACTTCGTCGATGATGATATGACCGAACAGGCGCACCTCGTCCGACTCGTGAATGCGGCCACTCTTGCGCGGGCGCGGGCCAATCAACGAGTGGGCTTCGTCGATCAGCGCAATGTCGCCGTCGCCCCAGCGCGCAACGGCTGCCGTTTCGCTGCGTTCGCGATACAACGCCTCGTGTTCGTCGGTCCGCAACACACCATCTGAGGCGATTCTCAACAGTGCCTTTGATCCGTAAAGGTCGTGCAACAAGTCTGACGGCGTCAACACCGGCCACATTCGCAGCAGGGCAGCGCGGAAGGCTTCGATGTCGCGCAATGATTCGCGCAGATTCTCGATATCTATTTCTTTATCGATGTCGGGGTTACGACTATGTGCTGCCATCACCTGAATAACTTCGGTCTCAACCCAACGATGCGCGGCGTTGTGGCGACGGTAGCGGCGGCGCGCCTCGCGCACAATTCGCGTCGACTCTTTTACCGAGAGGCGCAAGTAACCGGCACCAAGTGCGAGCGACAAGTCTTCGCGCAGCGGTCGCTGGCGATCTGCCACCGCTTTGGCGAGCACCTTGACCATGCGGATGTCGCCCTTGATGGTTTCGACCTTCGCTGCTTCGTGGCGGCCAAAGCGATGTCCCGGCACTAAATCGGCGAGCACGACTTGCGAAACGCCGGCCTCGCCAAGTGATGGCAAGACGCGGTCGATATAGCGCAAGAACACGCGGTTCGGGCCGATCACGAGAACACCCTGGTCTTCGAGCGGAAAACGATACGTGTACAGAAGGTATGCGGCGCGGTGCAAAGCGACGACTGTCTTACCTGTGCCAGGCCCGCCCTGCACGACCATCACGCCACTTTGCGGGGCGCGAATGATCTGATCTTGCTCGGCCTGAATCGTGGCCACGATGTCGCCGAGTTGACCAGTGCGCCCGCGCGCTAAAACCGAAAGCAATGTGCTGTAGCCGCGCAACCCCGTGCCCGACTGTTGTACGGAGCCAGAAGTGTTGCCGTCGAGACCCTCGTCGTGACCGACGCCGAGGTGACCATCGCCGAATAATTCGTCTTCGATGCCGAGCAACTCGTGCCCGTGCACCGAGAAATGGCGGCGGCGCGCCAAACCCATCTGCTCGCGGCCGGTGGCGCGATAGAACGGCTCGGCGATGGGGGCTCGCCAGTCGACAACCACGGGTTCGCGGTTGAGGTCGGCGACGGCGAGGCGGCCAATGTGAAAACTCTCGACGCCCTCCGGGGTCTCGGCGAACTTGTCGATGCGACCGAACACAAGGGCCGCATCGCCGAGATCTAGTTGCGTGAGGCGGTTGTATAACTGCTCGTCGAAGGCGTTGCGTTCAAAGCGTGCCTGATATGTGCCACCCATGCTGGCCTCATTCATGTCGCGAATACGCCAGGCGTCGGTCTTGCTGCGCTCGAGGCACGCGTAAGCGTTATCGATGTAGGCCTGTTCGGCAGCGAGATCGGGGTGCTGTTGGGTCATTTTGGGGTTTATTGATTCTATCGCCTAGAAAACTCAGCGTTGTAGTTATAAAGCCGATTTGGAGCAACGTAGTCGCTGGTGTCAATATCGGTCGCAGCAGGCAAACAAAACAGTCAATTTGGCTCTCGGCGGAGGGGCACTTATGAGACGAATATTTGTTATTAAAGGCACGACCCTTTTTAATTTTTTAATTGTTTGGCTGGTCGTCAGTGCGAGCTCATGTGCGCGACAGTCTGACTCACTAACATTCAACGACCCCGTGCTCACGACGACAGCACCCGAAGCAAATTCGCCCGAGACAAGCGCGCCCGCGCCGCAAACCAGTGCCCCGCCGCAGCAGGGCTTCGGCGACTCGCAAAAGATCGCCGACGACTTCATTGAGAACACCAACGTTATGTTGCAGTGCGGGCGCACGCCCAAAAATTGCCCGATTGCCAAGATCACCGCGCCCGACACTGGTTACCGCGTTTACATGATCGAAAAGATCAAAATGAGGGTCGAATCGAACCTGGCAACCCGCCCCGGTGCTGGCAAGTACAAGATTCGCATCGACAGCATCGAAAAAATCGGCACAACTACCGCTCTCGTTCACACATGTCTATTTGATTCTCTGGTGGTGTTCGATTCGGGTCAGTCAGACACCACCAGAGATGACATCATCTTCGACGACGACGTCGTGTCGACACACACGACATGGACGCTGTACCTCGACGAAGGCAGATGGAAATGGGCGGGCAGCACCCCGCACGACGCCACATCCTGGAAGGACATATGCGGTTTCAATTCTTGAGAATGCTTTTTACGAGCAGCCTGATCATGGCCATCGTCACCACGGCACCGTCGCCGCACCTGGCGCTCGCTGACGAAAACGAAGTCCGCAGGGTGGTCGACATCAGCTCGTCGATAGTCGGCTCGCGAATTATGGCGGGCATCCAAATCGGCACACCGCCCGGCGGCGCCGGTTCAAACGGCGCGAACTGCGAGTGGTCGCCATCGATCCCCTACGACGCGATAATCGGCTCGGGTGGACCCATTTTCAAAGTGATCGGCTCGATCAAATATCAGCTGTACGACTACACATGCCCAGACCGTACGCCGCCAACCACCTATCACTGGATCCCAAATATTTCGACGCAAACACTCGCCGCCAAGGCCAGCGCCATAATGTACGACAACATCCCAGCACTGTTGGGCGAATTCGCGCCACCCGCCCGCCGCGGCGCCGTCAACATCGGCACCTGGTTCTGGGTCAACCCGGTTGTCTGGAACGCCCTAAAGATGGAGGTCAGCGCGCCAATTGGCGCGACCCTCGTGAGAGTCACAGTTACCGCCACTCCGACAAAATTGCACTTCAATCCAGGCGATGGCGACCTCGGCACCGGCACTGTGACTTGCGACGGCCCCGGCAGCTGGTGGTTCAGTTTTTACGGCGACTACCGCGAATCTGAGTGCATGTACACATACCGCCGTTCATCGGCGATGCATCTCAGCGGGGCGTTCCCCGCGCAATTGGGCGTCGAGTGGCACGTCGAATGGAAGTCAAATACTGGCCTCAGCGGCTCATTCGGTGATCACACTTATTGGTCTTCACACCAAATCGTGGTGCACGAAATGCAGGCGCTCGTGACACACTGAAGGCTTCTATAAACTAAAGACTCGAAAGAAGCACAATGGCCGTCAGCACATCCCGCGAACACATCCTTATCGAGCGCCGTTATGCCTCGCTATTTTTGACGATCAGTGACGAATCGATCTCCGCGCTAGCCACGGCCCTGCCAGAAAAACTGCGCGACCCGCTGGCCAAGTCGCTGGCTTTGCCAGCCGGCGCATTCACCGACAAGTCGACGGTTGCGACAATCATTCGCGCCGCGATGAGCGCGCGCATGGCCCACCTCGACACGGGCATCTTGCTCAGCGAGCCGTGCACCGAACATTGCATCGACGCTCTCGGCACGACGTCAGACGACCCGAACCTCGCCGACTTGCAAGCCGTGATCCCAGAACTAATCGAGAAATTCGGATTAGACGCCGTGCGCCTGATGGTCGTGCAATATTCGTTGTCGCTCGCGGGTTTCAAAAAGTTGATTACCACCGACGAGCGCTTCGCGCTGCCAGCGACCGTGCCAACTATTTCGCCGCTGCGTTCTAACGATGCCGACTCTGCCGAACAAGAAGCCAAGCGCCAGGCCCGCAAGGTACGCAAAGAAAAAGAGAACGAGGCGCGCGCTAAGGCCTCGGCACAGCGTCGCCGGGCCCGCAACCGCGTTTAGTATCTAGACAAATCATGACTATGACCATGACCTTGCGCCTCGCCTCACTTAACGGTCGCGCCCAGTTGGTGGTGGCCGACCAAGACTGGCTCGTCGACATAGAGCATGCCAGCAATGGCAGGTTTTCTAGCGACCCAATGGTGTGCCTTTCGTGCTGGGGAGAGTTGCGCGACTTCAGTCGCACAATTAGTGACGCGATGTTTTCTAGTCGCGCCGATGTTGCCACACTCGATTGCCCAGTACCGCGGCCGCGACAGATGTTTGCAGTCGGCCTGAACTACAAGGAGCACGCCCGCGAGATGGGCTCGCCGCTGCCAGCCACGCCGCTCACATTCGCCAAGTTCGAGAGCGCGCTGAACACGCCAACTGGCGATATTCCGATCGTCGGCGAGACCTGCGACTACGAGGCGGAGACCGTGATCATCATCGCCGTCGGCGGGCGTGACATCGCCGAATCGTCGGCATGGGAGCACGTCGCGGGGCTATGTGCGGGCCAGGACATCTCGGATCGCACGCTGCAGTACTCGGGCGTGCCACCGCAATTCAGCCTCGGCAAAAGCCGCAAGGGCTTCGCTCCGATTGGTCCGTGGGTTTGCGACATGAGCGAGAACAAATCGCGCGACGCACTACGTATGACATGCACGGTGAACGGCGAAGTTCGCCAGCAGACATCCACCGACGACATGATCTTTGACGCCGCGCAGATCGTCTCGTACCTATCGAATATCTGCGAATTATTTTCGGGTGACATTATTTTTACGGGCACCCCTGCCGGCGTCGGTCATGGCCGCAAGCCGCCCGTGTACCTCAAGCGCGGCGACGAGATCGTCACCACCCTTGAGGGCGTCGGCTCTCTGCGTAATCGCTGTGTCTAGTAGGTAATTAGACTTTCCCTGATGGGGCCTAGAACAGATAACAAGACGGTAATCACTGGGGCCACGCTCGTCGATGGCAGCGGTCTACCCGCAAGGCAATCCGATGTTTCCTTTGTCGACGGCAAGATCACCGAAGTCGCAGCACCGGGCTTGATCAACACCGCACACGCCCATCGCGTAATCGATGCCGACGGTCTGTTGCTAACACCAGGCTGGGTCGATGTGCACACTCATTACGACGCGCAAGCAACATGGGATCCGTGGATGACTCCGAGCAGTTGGCACGGCGTCACCACTGTCGTGATGGGAAACTGCGGTGTCGGTTTCGCCCCCGCGATGCCCGATCGCCACGAGTGGCTGATCGATCTGATGGAAGGCGTCGAAGACATCCCGGGATCAGCGATGGTCGAGGGATTGCAGTGGGGCTGGGAGTCATTCCCCGAATACCTCAACACTCTTGAGAGCCTCCCGCACGTCATCGATTTCGGCACCCAAATTGCTCACGGTGCGCTGCGCGCCTTCGTGATGGGCGATCGTGGTGCCGCCAACGAAAAAGCGACGCCGCAAGACATTGCGACCATGAGCGCGCTCACCGAAGAGGCATTGCGCGCCGGCGCGCTTGGTTTCTCGACATCCCGCACGTCGCTACACCGCAGTAAGCAGGGCGAACTAGTGCCTGGTACATCTGCGACGCCCGACGAGCTGTACGGCATCGCCGACGCCATGAAGCGCGTCGGTCACGGAATCTTTCAATTCTCGCCCGAGCACTCGCAGGTACCCGTCGAGGAGTGGCCGTGGATGCAAGAGCTGGCCAGACGAAGTGGCGCCACGGTTAGCGTCAACCTAAATCAGTTGGACGACGGCGGCGAGGTGTGGCGCAAAACTTTTGCCTTGCTCGACGCCGCACACAAGAGTGGCGAAAAAATCGTCGCCCAAATCGCGGGCCGTTCGATAGGGATCATCATGTGTCTCGAGGGCAGCGTGCACCCGCTGCTCGCCCACCCCGCATACCAAGAAGTCGCCAACTTACCCTTCGCCGCGCGAGTCGCCGCGCTTAATGAGCCAGGCCGCAACGAGCGTTTCGTGAGCGAAACGCCCACCGATAACTTCTACGCGGCGCTGGTCACGAAGTCACTGAACCGAATGTATTTTGTCGGCGACGCAAATATCGACTACGAGCCACATCCGAGCACATCAATCGGCGCGATCGCGAACTCGTCGGGCGTCGCACCGATGCGCCTTATCGTCGACCACCTGCTCAGTAATAACGGCAAGGGCATGATCTACTCGCCGTTTTTCAACTACATGTACGGCGACTTGTCAATGACGTACGAGTTGATGCAGCATCCCCAAACTCGCAACGGGTTGAGCGATGCAGGGGCTCATTGCGGCGCGATCTGCGATGGCGGCATGCCGACGTTCATGCTCACCCACTGGGCACGCGACCGTTCGCGGGGGCCCAAACTCGGCTTAGAACATCTGGTTTATCGACAGACTCGGCACACCGCCGAATTACACGGGTTGCTAGATCGCGGCATTATCGCCCCGGGAATGAAGGCCGACATCAATTTGATCGACTTTAACGCACTCGGGTTTGACATGCCTCATATGGCCTATGACCTACCCGCAAACGGTCGCCGACTTGTGCAGACCGCGCGAGGATACAAGGCAACTTTCGTCGGCGGAACGCAGACCGTCGACAACGACAAATTTACTGGCGATCTGCCGGGCAAATTAATTCGCGGCCCACGCAAGTAACTACGAAGTCATACCGCCCAGGCCAACGAGGCCGCGCGCCAACTCGATCTCGCCCATGTGGCGCAACCCGTGCTGATAGATCCAGCATTCGACGGCATCGAGAACGGTGATACCGACTTCTCCCGCGACCCGCGCGCTGAAAGTGCTGGCAATCTGTGGCGGAAACGGACGAGCGATCACGACGCGCGCCAGTTCGGTCGGGTCTAGCTGCTCAAGCCACGTCTGGGTGCGGTCAAACACCAGCGCCAAATATTCTTTGAACGCCTCGTAGTCGCCGATGCGCTGGCCAACCATCTCGTCAACCGTCTTGTGTTTGCCGTGGTCGGCGATGCTCGGCTTGACTCGCGAATTCCATTCGTCGTTCCAGATCGGCATCTGGCCAGTGATCAACATGAACGACGAATCCATCATGTTGACGATGTGAAAGAGGCTGAAGGCGATCGGCAACACGCCCTCGCGTTCGAAGTGATTGACATGCTCGATCGTCATCGTGTCGAGCGCCTGGTCGTACAACGAACGCAACGCGCGGTGTCGGCGCTGCAACGAATCGAGAACTATGTCAGTCATACGACGCAAGCCTACCTGTCCGTTCCTCTGCGCTGATCGAGAATGTCTTCAACAAACTGGCGCGAGCGATCAGACATGGGGTCGTCAGGGAAGAACCGTCCAACAATCTCGACGACTTCATCGACGGTGGTGATGTCGAGATACCGAAGAAGAAGGTTGACGTCGTCAGCATCGCGCACTGCTCGGGCGGCTCGAACCTTCATCGCCAGCAAATGCTCGGGCGGAGTAGTCATCACACGGAGATTCGCATGGTCGAAAACAGGCGTACCACGGCCGGCACGGCCCGACACATAACTCGATGCCTGATTATTGAGCCACGAGCGCGGAAGTTTGAGCGCTTCGGCCACCTCACGTGCGGCATCAATAATATGACCATCGGGTTCAAACAGCGCGTCAACATCACGGGTTGCCACGCGAGCGTTGAAAGCAAGGACCATCGCTGCGCCACCAAACACATGAATCTCTCCGACAATGCCGCGTTGCGCAAGCCGATCGGCGAGCATCTCGAATGCGCGACGCAATACATCGCGATCGAGGAGCCGCTCACTCATGCCGACTGCAAATCACGGCGGTCGAGCATGACACCTCTGCGACGATAGGAGGCGGGAGCATGAACAAGCGCCTGAGCGCGTCCGGAAGGCAAGTCGCTCACCCACCACGCATGATCCAGAAACCGTTGTTCATCGAGTGCCCAACTCGGTGGGGCAACATTTGCTTTTACGCTGAGGTCTTCGGCAATCGCGGCGAGCAATGCATCAAACCGTTCGTCGCCCGTCGGTTCGGGTCTGGATACCACCAGACGGAAAACAGGGTGTCCATCATCGGCGGCTGCGCGAAGAAACTCAAACACGAATCGCAGTTTTCGTTCGGTGTCGCCCGGTCTAACTCCGCGCAGATCGACCGCTAGGTCGGCCAGTCGATAGCAACTTTGGTCTGGCTCAATGTCAAGAACTATTCGGTAGCCCGCGGCAGCGAGCATCCGTGCTAGCACCGGCACTGTGGGCTGACGATCCCCGGCCTCGTATGCCGCAATTGCCGACTGACTAGTTCTAGCCAGTTGAGCAAGTTGCGCCTGCGTGAGTCCAGACGCCAAACGGGCACTGCGAAGCAGTCCTGGAGCGGTCTCATAATCCATATATCGTATTGTAGATGAAGAAAATCGGTTTATTTACCTGTTATGGACTGCTTTGCGCCAGTCGGAGATCGCTAGGACCATGTCGACAGCCAGCAGCGCGAGTGCCGACCATCAGGCCGGGCAACTTACCCGCTCCGGCCTGCGGCTCCGGTAGGTGTCGACGAACTCGGCTAGGCCCTCGCCCGGCTCGTCGAAGACCATCAGCCGGTTCCACGCCGTGGCCACGAACGGTTCCTCGATACCGGGGTTTGGGCTGAGGATCCAGTGGGAATCCCACTCCTGAAGCTGCACGAGCGCCCGTGCCTGGACCTCGGCGTCGATGTCGGGCCGATACCACACGACGACGGCGCCGTGCTCGAGGGCGTGCACGGCGAGGTCTGGCGGAAGACCCTGGCTCACGAAGCCACACCGCGGAGATGACGGATTATGCGGGCCGCTCGTCGGTGTCGGCGTGTTGTAGGTCGCGTTCGACACATGGTTACGACCCCGATTCGGGGGCCTGATAACACCCTCCACCTCCGAGCCGGGACGGAGCACGAAGAATCCGCCGACGCCGATGAGCGCAACGAGGACCGTGCCCACCGTGATGTTGCGCACTCGTCGGCGCAGCTGGATACGGTGTTTGGCGGCAGTCTCTTGTCGTTGCCGTTCGAAGCGACGCTGGCGCTTCTTCTCCTCGGCCGCGGTACGACCGGATCCCTTCGTCATGTCCTGACCGACCACACTGCGATGCCGGTGGCGGGGTGTGCGGCGAACCGCCTCGGACCGTGGGCGACCACATTCGACGCGGGCGCGCTCGAACACGACAGGGGCACAGTGACCGTGCGCACGAGGACTCCTCGCCTGGGATACATATCAGAAGGGGAACCGCTACCTCGGGCTTGTTATTCCCGATCCCGCATCCGGTGCTCCCTCTAGAAACTGGCATCACCAACTCTTCGTGTTGTCACTTATCGCCTAAATAATAACTATCAGTTCCTTAGTCTTGGACAACATAGATAAGCAGTCTATTTCATTTGAGGTGATTTTATTCTTTCGCGGCTTCGGCGCGCATCTGCAACTCTTCGTCGGTTTTCGTCGGCCTACTGCGCAATTCGAAGACGACCTTATTGAGGGCTCCAGTGAACGGGAATGGCGCAACGTAGTCGGGCGCCACTGGCGACAGCCTGTCGTTCCCCAAGTCCATTCCCATAGACCCGAGCATGCGCATAATTTTTGGGATGTGCGCGCTGCCGATGTCGGCGCCGTCAACCACGAGCGTGACCGTCCCAGAATTGCCGTCGCGGTCGAAACGCGCGCCAATCTGGTGATTGCCCGGCTTGAGCGCAACGGGTGCGCTGGCGCGCTGATGTTTGCCGAGCGCGTTGTAATAAAAGTGCAGCACCGAGTCTTTGATGAACATGCTGTGCCCAATGTTGTGACCACCGCGGGCGTAGATAACACCCTCGGTGTTTTCGCCGACAGTCACGTCGGCGGTAATTGTCCACGCCCTGCCGCTAAGCATTGGGCAGGCATCGGAGGGTATGTGCGCGATCGGTGGATAATAGGTATAAGTGGTGCCGTAGTGCGGCGAGCCTGGGCGGGCCTTGCCGCCGAAGATCTCGATACCTCGGTCATCAAGCGGAAGAACGCCGTACATCTCGGCCTGCTCCCACCACAACGCCACCATCTTCTTCAAGCGCTCAGGTTCTTTCGACGAGAGATCGTGCATCTCAGAGAAGTCTTCATCGATTTTGTACAATCCCCAGGTGTCGTCTTCGTAGGCGACGCCCTGATCGTGAAACGTCACCGCCTTCCAGCCGTCGGACCAAATCGCGCGGTGCCCCATCATCTCGAAATACTGCGGGCCTCGCGTCACTTTGCCTGTCGGGCCAGCAAAACTTGCGGCAAGACTCTCGCCGTGCATCGGCATCTGCTCGTGGCCGTTGACAACTTTTGGCATCGTCACCCCGAGGGCCTCGTAGATTGTCGGGGCGATATCGGAGATATGGCAGAACTGCGGGCGAATCGCGCCCGGATCGGCGATGCCCTTTGGCCACTTGATCACGAGCGAGTCGCGAATGCCGCCGCCGTAAGTTTGCGATTTATACCACCGACTCGGCGTGTTACCGACCTGCGACCAGCCCCACGGGTAATTGGAGTGTGCGTTTTTGGTCCCGATGTCGTCGAGACGCGTGGCGACGATCTCGTCGACGTTCTCCCATTCGCCATTGAAGAAACTGAACTCGTCGAGCACGCCCTGCGGGCCACCCTCGCGGCTCGCGCCATTATCTGAAAGCAACACGATCATGGTGTTGTCGGCGATTTTGCGCTCCTCGAGAAACGCCATGAGGCGGCCGATCTGGTCGTCGGTGTGATCGAGCATCGCAGCGAATGCCTCTTGTAGTCGACACGCGAATAGTTTTTCATTAACGGTCAACTCATCCCACGGCTTGACACCTGGGTTGCGCGCCGCAAGAGTCGTGCCGGGCGGGATAATGCCCATCTTCTTCTGCCGCGCGAAGACCCTGTCGCGATGCACGTCCCAACCTTCGTCAAACTTGCCGCGCCACTTTGCCAAGTAACTGTCTGGGGCGTGGTGCGGAGCATGTTGCGCGCCGAACGCCAAATATAAATAGAACGGGCGGTCGGGGCGCACCGAAACTAAATCGCGAATCCACGTCGTGGATTGATCAATCAGATCTTCTGTGAGGTGGTAACCCTCTTCAGGTGTGCGCGGCGGCAAGATGTGTTGGTTGTCGCGCGTAAGTTCGGGATAGAACTGATCTGTCTCGCCGTTGAGAAAACCGTAGAAGCGATCGAAACCCTTTTGTAGCGGCCAGTTGGTGTGCGGCCCAGCGGCACTGCACTCTTCCATCGGCGCGAGGTGCCACTTGCCGGCGCACAATGTTGCGTAGCCCTGCGTGCGCAAAACTTCGGCGATCGTCGCCGCGGCAGGCGTGATGCCGCCACGCATGTTCGGAAAGCCCGTGTTCCAGTTAGATACTCCGCGCATGCCGACAGAGTGATGGTTGCGACCCGTCAGTAACGACGCGCGCGACGGCGAGCACAAGGCCGTGGTGTGAAACCCCGTGTAACGCAACCCGTCGGCCGCAAGACGATCGATGTTCGGGGTGTCGATCTCGCTGCCAAAGCAATTCGGGTGCGCAAACCCCATGTCGTCGAACACGATGGTGATCACGTTCGGGCCGTTCAGCCCGAATGGCAACTCTGGCCAAGCCGGGGTCGACTCGCCGTACGTCTTGTTGATAGTCCCCGTGAAATCCTTCTCGTACGTGCTCACAAACCCCCCGCTAGATCGGCGTCAACTTGACACACTATATGTTGTGTCATAGGGTCCGTCACAACATGAGTGAGAATGTTGAGCGGAATCGGGCCGAGCACAACAAGGCCGGACAAGACCCTACAGACCCGCTCCGCATCCAGCACAAGTACGGTCGCATCAACCTCGACTACGCGACCAGGCTGGCGACGTGGCCGTTAGCTGATGACGGTCCGATCTACATGGTCAACCTGATGAAGTACCACGAGGTCGCCAAGTACGAGGACGACACTCAGCCGACGGTGAGCGGTCGCGAGGCCGATGACAGATACAACCCCGCTTCGATCTTGAACAAAATTGGCGCCAGCATCGTGTTCGTCGCCGATGTTGCCAAAGACCACATCGGTACAGAAGATTGGGATCGTATCGCCATCGTCCGTTACGCCTCTCGCGTCTCATTCATCGAAATGCAATCGCGCAAAGACTTCAGCGACAAACACGCGCACAAGGCCGCGGGCATGCAACGCACCACCCTGCTGGCCTCGCGCCCGCTCGACATCTCGCTCGACACGCGCAAGCGCCCAAGCACTCTCGAGCTCAAGCGCGTGGTCATGGTGGTTCGCCAGGCTCCAGACCGCGCCGCCATTTACGCCGCAATGCCAGATGCGACGGTTCTCGATGTCGAGGGCACGGTGCTCAGTGATGGCCGCATGTGGGACACGGTACAACTTATTTCTGTCGCCACCGATGCTGACGCCGACGAATTCGTCGCCGGCATCAATGGCCTGGCTCCGAACGAGTCATACGCGATGACCCTGCACGCCACTCTCGACGGGCTCACTGCTTAGTCGATGTCGCTCAATCTCGAATCACCTACAGCGGTTACAGACGGTAGAAACCTGCGCCGCGATCGCAACCGCCAAGACATCGTCGATGCGCTGCTTGCGCTTTATGAAAGCGGCGAAATCGAAGTCAGCGCCGCCCAGATCGCCAAGCGCGCCGATTTATCTGAGCGTTCGCTATTCAGGTATTTCACAGATGTTGACGACCTCTATCGCGCCGCGTTCGACAGCCAATTCGAGCGCATCAAGGGTTTCGCCAAAATTTCGGCGTTCGGTCACGGCACGCTTAACGAAAAAGTTGGGCACTTCGTCGAGCAGCGTCTGCGGTTATTCAACGCGATTGGCAACATCGGGCGCGCGTCTCGCGCACTTGCGCACCGCAACCCCTTGATCCAAGACCTTTTGCACAAGAGCAGGCTCGACCTGCGCCAGCAAACCGTACGCCACTTTCGAACCGAACTAACAGAATTGCCCAAGGCCGAGCGCGTAGGCGCCGTGGCCGCGATCGAGGTGCTGTGCTCCTACGAATCGTTCGACCTAATGCGTCGCGACCAGGGACTTTCGGCGGCGGCAACGAAATCGGCGCTCAGCGTAGCCATCAACAAGATATTCAACTAGATATCGGAGGCAATCATGCAAGTAATGCGCACCCCTGACGAACGATTCGACAATCTGCCCGAATACAACTTTGCGCCCAACTACGCAGAGATCTCCGACCTCGATGGTGGCAAGTTGCGCGTTCACTACCTCGACGAAGGCCCGCGAGATGCCAACCCGATTCTGTTGATGCACGGCGAGCCAACTTGGTGCTTTTTATACCGCAAGATGATCCCGTTGCTGGTTGCCGCCGGTCATCGCGTCGTCGCGCCAGACCTGGTTGGCTTTGGTCGCTCAGACAAGCCAACGCAAAAGAGCGACTACACATACGCCCGCCATGTTTCGTGGATGAGCGAGTTGTTATTCGACCAAATGAGTTTGCGCCACGCAACTTTTTTCGGTCAAGACTGGGGCGGGCTGATCGGCCTTCGGTTGGTCGCGGCCGCGCCGGAGCGTTTCGATCGGCTCGTGCTCAGCAACACCGGCCTGCCGACAGGCGACCGCAAGCCATCAGACGCGTTCATGGCCTGGCAGCACTACTCGCAAACTTCTAAGAACTTCCCAATCGGCAACATCGTCAACGGCGGCTGCGCCACCAAGTTGTCCGCCGACGTGATCGCCGCCTACGACGCGCCGTTCGTCGATGAATCGTTCAAAGAGGGCGCGAGAATATTTCCTTCGCTGGTACCGACCGCGCCGACCGACCCGGCGCACAGCGACAACACCATCGCCTGGGGCGTGTTATCTAAGTTCGAGCGGCCACTGTTGTGCGCGTTCGGCGACAGCGACCCAGTCACCAAGGGCGGCGACGGCGTATTCATACGCAACGTGCCCGGCGCGACGGGCCAGCCCCACACCACTGTCGTCGGTGGCGGCCACTTCATTCAAGAAGATAAGCACGCCGAGATCAGCGCGATCATCAACACCTTCATCGCCGCCACGCCGAGATAGACAAGGCGGGCCAACACCCACTCTGCGCGGTGATTACCCCGTCTAGATTTTACTTGCCCGGAACAATCACCACCGGACATGGTGCATGGTTGGCAACTTGCTGCGCAACCGAACCAAGCAGCAATCCTACGAACCCTCCGTGTCCCCGACTTCCGACGACGATTAGATCGGCTGATTTACCAGCCGTGATCAAGTGGTCTGACGCGGAACCTCGTTCTACTCGACCGACTACTTGAATTTTCGGATCGATACTAGTCACCGTTGCAATTGCGGCGGCGACGATCTTATTTGCGTCTTCCACCATTATTTCTAACGGAAACGCCATCGGCATCATTGCCATCGGCTCGCTCACGAAGGGCATCGACCAGGCATGAATAATTTCGATCGACGAGTCCCTCAACTTTGCTTCATTGGTCGCCCACGTCACCGCCTGCAGCGATGACGGTGAACTGTCAACTCCAACGACGATCTTTCGGTGTTCAGACATCGTGTCTCCTTGTTGGTGTTACCGTCCACGCTAATCCGAGCGGTTGCGTGGCTAACTATGAAGTACTCCGGGCAGCAGATCGGGAAGATCTTCGGCGATCAGACCGACGCCAAATCGTGATGCCGCGGCGCCGTGTATCCAGACGGCGGCAGCGGCTGCCAAAAACGTGTCCATTCCTTGTGCGAGTAGCCCCACGATGATGCCGGCGAGAACGTCTCCTGCGCCAGCGGTGGCAAGAGTTGGCGGTGCATTGGTATTGATGATCGTTCGACCGTCGGGCGCAGCGATCACCGTCTCTGCGCCTTTCAGGACAACCACCGCCCCACTTCGTTGCGCTGCCGTACGAGTGCGGGTGACCTTATCTCCGACTAAATCGAAAATTCGTGCGAACTCACCTTCGTGCGGAGTTAAAACACAATGCCCAGTAATCGCCGAGAACAGCATGCTCGGATCGGTTTGAAATACGGCGATGGCATCGGCATCCAACACCACCGGTTTTCCACTTAGGAGAAGTGCGAGAACTCGAGCACGCGTAACATCATCGACCCCCGCACCCGGACCTATGAGACATGCCGAGACGCGTCGATCGCCAAGCGTGCAGCGCCAGTCAATGGATATCCGCCGAATATGACCGCGTGACCGCGACTGTACTTGTCGGATGTTGCATTGGCACCCGGCAACGCAGACGTCCACAATTCGGGAGAATTCTGTTCAACGTTCAGACCATTATTATGCCAACTGACGCTCGTTCTTCCGTCTAGTCTCTCATAATGGTGAACAGTGACCGCCAAAGCCCCAATGAAGACATCGGTCTAGACGAGGCCTATGCGCTGGTAACCCCGGAAGACAATCGGAGCCTGTATGCCAAGTGGGCACGCACATACGACACGTCGTTCGTCGAGGCTAACCGCTACCGATATCCACGTGCCCTTGCGGAGCATTTCGCCCGAGTTGTACCGCCAAGTATTGGAGAGTCATTTGTAGATGTGGGCTGTGGAACCGGAATCGTCGGAACACGCCTTGCTTCACTGCGCCCTACTTGTCGGATCGACGGCATTGACATCTCCTCGGAAATGCTTGCCCAGGCGGGCCACAAACTTCGAGATGATTCAACACCCGTCTACGCCAACCTCATTGAAGCAGATCTCACTCAAACGCTCAATATTCCGAATGATTCATACGACGCGATGCTTAGTGCTGGCACCTTTACTCACGGACACCTAGGTCCCGAGGTGGTTCAGGTACTGCTCCCACTCGTGCGTCGCGGAGGCTGGTTCGTCATCGGCGTCAACGCCGAACACTTTGCTGCACATGGCTTTGCCGACATGCTCTCAGAAACCGCCCGGAATGGGGAAATCACTCAGCCCGACTTACACAAAATACAGGTGTACGAAGAAGGAAGCCCGCACTTTGGCGACCAGGCGGTTATCGCCACCTTCTGCCGAATCAACTAGACCTCGGATTAGTAAATCGGTCCGAAGTGATTTGCAGTTGATCATTTAGCGCGCCGTGCTTTAACCCTCGTAGTGGGCGTCTGCCAGTGTCAGCGCTTCGTCGATGATGGCGATGCCCTCGCGAACTTCGGAACTACTCACGGTGCATGGCGGCATAACGTGCATGCGGTTGAAGTGCACGAACGGCCATAGTCCTTGCTTCTTGCACGCCGCGGCGATGTCGCCCATCGGTTTGGCGTCTGCGCCCGTGGCGTTGAACGGCACGAGTGGCTTTCGTGTCTCGCGGTTGCGCACCAACTCGATCGCCCAAAACACGCCGAGGCCGCGCACGTCGCCAACCGACGGGTGCTTGTCTTTGAGTTTTTGCAGCTCGGGGCCAATCACGTCGTTGCCGATCATGCGCGCGTTCTCAACAATTTTTTCTTCTTTGAAGATATTGATCGAGGCGACTGTCGCGGCGCACGCCAGAGGGTGACCGCTGTAGGTCAAACCACCGGGGTAGGCGCGATCCTTAAATGTGTCGGCAATCTTTTGGCTGATGATTACGCCGCCGAGTGGAACGTAACCAGAGTTGACGCCCTTGGCGAAACAGATCAAGTCGGGCGTGACATTCCAGTGATTGACGGCGAACCACTCACCGCAGCGCCCGAATCCGGCCATAACCTCGTCGCACATCATCATGATGCCGTAGCGATCGCAAAGATCGCGCACGCCCTGCAGATAGCCGGGTGGGGGCACGAGAATGCCGTTGGTGCCAACGACTGACTCGAGGCCGATCATCGCTACGGTTTGCGGGCCTTCGACCATTAACACATCTTCGAGATGCTGTAACGCGCGCTGGCACTCTTGCTCTTCGTTCGCCGAGTGAAACGCCGAGCGATATGGATACGGGCCCCAGAACTTGACGAAACCGGACGTACCCGTCTCGTTCTCCCAACGGCGCGGGTCACCAGTCAGCGCAATCGCGGTCGATGTCGAGCCATGGTACGAACGGTACGCGGTGAGAATTTTATGGCGACCAGTGTGCAACTTGGCGAGGCGCACCGCATTCTCTGTGGCTTCGGCGCCGCCGCTGGTGAAAAACACCATGTTGAGGTCACCTGGTGCTAGTTCGGTGATAAGTCGCGCGGCTTCGCTGCGCGCGGCGTTAGCAAATGGTGGTGCGACGGTGCACAACTTTGCGGCCTGCTCTTGAATTGCGGCGATGAGTTTGGGGTGCTGATGCCCGATGTTGAGATTGACGTGTTGGCTAGAGAAGTCTAAATATTTTTTGCCCGTAGAATCCCAAAAGTATGAGCCGAGGCCGCCCGTGATCTCGACTGGGTCGAGCGCGCCTTGCGCCGACCACGAGTGAAACACGTGGGCGCGATCGTCGAGTTAAGCCTGGGTGCGGGTTGCTTCAACAGTCATGGCGCAAGTCTAATGTGGGTCAGACATTTAGAGAATGCGTGCGTATTCAGACATCAGTGCGTCTCCGCAAATTCCGGGTACGCGTAGACGCCCATTTCAGGAATATCGAGACCTTGGATCTCGTCCTCGGCCGAAGAGCGAATGCCGCCCTTGGTGATCTTGTTCTGCAACTTGAAGAACGTGTACGAGAGCAAACCACTGACGACGATGATCACGCCAGCGCCGAGTGCCTGAGCGCCGAGTTGGCCCCAGTCGCCCTTGATGATGCCACTGATGCCAGTCGACGACGAACCGTTCCATCCCGCGCCGTAACTGCCGTTGGCGAAGATCCCGACCGCGAGCACGCCGAAGATACCGCACACGCCGTGCACCGAGATGGCGCCGACCGGATCGTCGATCTTCAATTTCTTCTCGACGAAGAACACCGACTCGATTACGAGAACTCCGGCAACGGTGCCGATTACGGCAGCAGCCCACGGGGCAACAAATGCACATGACCCCGTGATCGCAACGAGGCCGCCCAACATGCCGTTGACCATCATCGCTGGGTCTGGCTTGCCCGTGCGCCGAGTGATCCACATCATCCCAGCGATTGCGCCGAATGCTGCAGCGATGGCTGTATTCGTGGCGGCCGTTGCGAACTGCACATCGGTAGCAGAGAGAGTGCTGGCGGCATTAAAACCGAACCAACCGAACAACAAGATGAAAGCACCGACGGTCGCCATCGGGATGTGGTGGCCTGGCATTGCGCGAGGCTTGCCGTCTTTGTCGAACTTGCCGATGCGCGGGCCGAGCACGATTGCGCCCGTTAACGCGGCGGCACCACCGACTGCGTGCACGACGCCAGAGCCAGCGAAGTCAACGTAACCTGCGCCGAGCGACATCGAACTCCAGGTGCGCGCCAACCAACCGCCGCCCCATGTCCACGCCGCAATAATCGGATAATAAACCGATCCACAGAACAGGCCCCAGGCGATGAAGCTCTTCCACTTCCAACGCTCGGCCATCGAGCCCGTCGGGATTGTCGCCGTGGTGTCCATGAACGCCACCATGTACAGAAAGAAGCCAAGCACTGCTGGCGTGATCGCCTTGCCAGAAAGCGCCCAACCGCCCTGCCATAAAAATATCCAGTCGCCGCTGCCGATGAGGGCCTTGCCGACTGGCGCGGTCATACCGAACGCCGAGTACGAAAAACCTCCGAAGGCAAACGCAAAACCAACGAAGAAGAACCCGATAAATGCGAGGCCAAACACCGCAAAGTTGGTGCTGACCACGTGAGCTGCGTATTTGGCTCGACAGAAACCAGTCTCGACCAAAGCGAAACCGGCCTGCATGAAAATCACCATCGCTGCTCCGATGACAATCCACATCAGGCTGATCTGCTGACCAAGAATGACAACTGGGTCATCTTCAACCACCACGGTCTGCGCAAAATTATGAAATAACTCTTTCAATGTTTTCTCCTCATAGGCAAGGCGGTGCCAGATGGCAACGCGGAACGGGCCGATATCACTGTTCAGAGGCGCCGTTGCAACCAAACTGGTGCGAACAATACGTGACCAAGGTTTCGAGAGTGTCTACGAATTGTTTCGTGAGTGTGTTTATAATTTTTGTTAAAGTAGTAACCACGATGTCGCCGCTCGAAGACAGCAGGGTTGCCTGCCACCTTTCGCAATGGCGTGGCGAGATCGGTTTGTGTCAGTGGTGCAACGCTGATCTCCCAATCACGCGCCGCCGTACGTGGTGTTCTGACAAATGCGGTCGGGCCTGGCAACGCGAGCACATCTGGCGTTTCGCGCGCTCAGCCGCCAAACGTCGCGCCAAGTATCGCTGCACGCGAGAAGATTGCGGCGCGGCACGCCGCGACTGCGAGGTCAACCACATTGCGGCCCGCGAGGGCAACGGTTACGGCCCTGGATGTCATCACCACTTGCTTCCAGATGCCGACGGCAACGGTGGCTTAGAGGTGTTGTGCCACGCCCACCATGCCAAGGTCACTGCCGCACAGGCAACCGCAAGGGCGGCCAAGCGCCGCGAAATTGCCGTGCTAGCGGCGGCCGAGTTAGAGAGTATGTAAATATCTAGCCGTGGCATTTCGTGATGGTGATGGATGGGTGGACTGCGACTGTGGCCACCGCCATTGGGGCCTGCACGGCGCCGCCGGTTTGTTGTTGGTGCGCCGCGACCAAAACGAACCGTTCGTGTTATTGCAACTTCGCGCCGCCTGGACACACGGCGGCGGAACCTGGGCGCTGCCCGGCGGGGCACTCGACAGCCACGAAGATTCAGTGAGCGCGGCTGCGCGCGAGGCTTTAGAAGAGGCGGGTATCGACGCCAACGACTTTCGTGTTTGCGATGTCTTTTCGGACGACCACGGCTCGTGGCGCTACGACACCGTCATCGCCCACTGCCGCGGCGACGCCGGGGCCTTCGCCGCCAATGCCGAGTCAGAAGACATGCGCTGGGTCTTGCTCACCGATGTCGCCAGTTTCGAATTGCACAGTGGTCTTGCCGCTGCGTGGCCACAACTACATACGCGCGTACTAGCTACGCTCGCTTAACTGGGCTGGTTTACACGCCATGGATTAACTGCGCCGCACCGGTCCAACACGAATGCGTACCGCTGCTGATGCGCTCGGGTAGTTCTATTGTCGCTACGGGCCCGTCGCCAACATTTTGGGCGTCGAAGACAAGACATGCCGACGAGTCATTGTTGACATCGGTCGTGAACGTCACTAAATAGCCGTCATCTTCGGCGAGATTTTTATCACCGGCGTCACCGCGCGGCGCCATCACCACCTCGCTTCCGAAGACGCCCTCGTCAAAACGATACTTTTCTTCGCGGCCAGACACGACGTCGTGCTTGATCAAACCGTCGAACAGGAACCAGCCCTTGACAGGTATTGCGTTGTAGACGTAGCGATAAGGGCGGCCCAGGTGGCGCATGTTGATCATTCCGAATTCGGTGATCGTGTCAGACAACGGGCCTTCACGCACTGCACCGGTGCGCATGTTCAGTCGCCAGCGGTATGGGCGCGACTCGAGCGCGTGCAAGTCTAGAAAGCGAAACATCTTGGCGTTGATATCGGCATCTGGAGAAATAGTTGGCGATGGGTTGTACTCAAAATATCCGTCGAGCACAATTTCTTCACCCTCTTCGTAAGAATTGATCCAGTGCAACACGAAAGTCGATTCGCACTCGAACCACTTGATCTCGGTGGATGCCCCGTGGCGTGGTATCACCCCGATGCGCATCGGCATTTCGCGGTGATACTTGGTGGCGTAGATGTCGCGCTTCATCAGTTCTTCGTCCCAAAACAGCGGGCAATCGTTGAGGATCGAATAGTTCTCGGTAATCGCCATGTCGTGGGGCAGCCTGGCGCCCGGCAAATCTATCTCTACGTAATGCACGAGTTCGCGCGCTGAATTGACGACGCCGTAGTGCATGTACGGCGCGGTGGTTTGATAATTAAAGAACATCAACTCGCCTGTGCACTCGTCTACTTTGCTGTGCGCCGAAACGCCAGCACTTGGAAAATCGCCGCCCCACGACTCGCGACCCATATCGGCGAGCGTCAGCGGGTCGAGGCGATACAGATCGCCACACTGATAGAAACTTGTGAGCGCGATGCCGTTGTGTACCACCACGTCGGTGCTCGAGGCATCTTTCATCCGCGTGCGCGCACCCCAGCCATCGCTGCGCTTGGCAATCTTGGGCAATTCGGCGAGCCCCGCCCACAGCGGACCGCCGTGCTCGACCTCGGCAGCGAGGCCCTGCGTGCGAATAAACCGATTGCGATATTCGGCGGCGCCGTTATTAAACGACATCATGTGCAACATGCCGTCACCGTCGAACGGGTGGTAGCGCTCGAGCGAAGGCATTAGCGGATTCTCGGTATTGCGCAAATAGACGCCATCGAGGTCGGCGGGTATTTCGCCGATCACTTTGAGATTTGTCGCGTCGTGCTCTTTTGTTTGCGGGCGCCACGCCCCCGTGCGATACGGATGGTCGTCGTCCGCGGGCAGGTATGTAGGGAAGCTGTTCACGACCGAATTAGACATCGAAATCACCCTCTCGTATTCTTCAAAGGCCTGTTCCACATTAGACTTGAGTCATGACAATTGAAGCAACCCGCACCCAGGCCTACCTCGACGATCGCGCCCACGTGTTTCACTCGTGGTCGGCCCAAGGCGCGCTCGACCCAGTCGAGATCACGGGCGGCCTCGGCTCATACTTTTGGGATTCGACGGGCAAAAAATATTTAGACTTCTCGAGCCAACTCGTCAATCTCAACATTGGACATCAGCACCCCAAACTCATCGCCGCGATTCAAGAGCAGGCCGCCAAGTTGTGCACGGTCGCACCACCATTTGCTAACGCCGCGCGCAGCGAAGCCGCGCGACTTATCACCGAACTAGCGCCAGGCGACCTCAACATGGTTTTCTTCACCAACGGGGGCGCAGAAGCAGCAGAAAACGCAGTTCGCCTCGCCAAACTGCACACCGGCCGCCACAAGATTCTTACTGCGTATCGCTCGTATCACGGCTCAACATCGGGCGCGATTGCGCTGACTGGTGACCCCCGCCGTTGGCAGAACGAAACGGGTGCATCTGGAGCCGTCAAGTTCTGGGGCCCGTATCCATATCGCTCGGCGTTTCACTCGACCGACGAAACACAAGAGTGTCAGCGCGCGTTACAGCATCTCGAGGACGTATTGATGGTGGAGGGCCCACAAACTGTGGCGATGATCGGCCTTGAGACAGTCGTCGGCACCAACGGCATTCTTGTGCCGCCACCTGGCTACCTGCAGGGTGTGCGCGATCTCTGCGATCGCTACGGCATCGTGATGATGGTCGATGAGGTCATGGCCGGCTTCGGGCGATGCGGCGAGTGGTTCGCCGTTAATCATTGGAATGTCACGCCCGACTTGATCTGTTTCGCCAAGGGTGTCAACTCTGGCTACGTTCCACTTGGCGGTGTAATCATCAGCCAGAGGATCGCCGATACATTTAAAGATCGCACGTACCCCGGCGGTCTGACCTATAGCGGCCACCCTCTGGCGTGTGCCGCCGCAGTCGCCTCAATCAACATCTTCAAGGAAGAAAAAATTGTTGAGAACGCGCGCATGATCGGCAACGACGTGATCGGCCCCGAGCTACAAAAACTCAAGGACAAGCACCCGTCGGTTGGCGACGTGCGCGGCCTCGGCGTGTTTTGGGCGATCGAGTTGGTGCGCAACCGCGAGACACGCAAGCCACTCGTGCCGTTCAACGCCACGGGCGCAGACGCCAAACCGATGGGCGACATCGCCGCGGCATGCAAGAAGCAAGGACTATGGCCGTTCGTACACTTCAACCGCATGCACGTCGTGCCGCCATGCACCGTAAGCGCATCAGAAGTTCGCGAGGGCATCGCCATCATCGACGAAGCGCTGACACTGGCAGACGCCCACTACGAGGGTTAAAGCACGGCGCGCCATCACTTCAAAGCCCTGAGGTTCCCCAAGGAGATCCGATGTTGGAGTACCTCCTGACGTGGTTGTACCGGTGCATGGCCATCGGGCTGTTCCAGAAGACCTTTAATTTGTTGCGTCACTCTAGGCGCCGTCGGCGGCAAAGGCACTCCGAAGTTGCGTGATTTGAGAGGTCACCGTACCGAAGACACCCGGGGGAAGACCACTAGTCTCCTCCCACGCGGCTTCGGCCGCAGGAGGGACACGGTCAAGGATGTCATCGACAATCTCGAACGCACGGCGTCTCGGCAATCCCCAACTCACGGCCTCGTTGAGGAGTCTGTCGCCAGTCACTTGGTTGGTGCGACGGACATTGTCAACGTACATCGCAAGTCGATTGTCGTCGTAGTAGAGAGTCGACAACAGGTCATACAACGGAGTCATTCTTAGAGCACCTGAGATCCCATGTAACAGAGAATAGTTTTTCGCATGCGCGTCGCCGTTGCCGATCACGATGTTTAGTGTGATAGCACGTAGGAGTGTGGTAAGAGAGTCGCCTACGGTTGAGGATCGGAGGATGTCGGCAATGCGCCGCAACGATGGGCCTCCGTGCTCTTCGTACTTCCTCTCAGGATCAACACCGACTGCCTGACAGAAATCCTCCTGGTGGATACGCTCAACTGAGCCGTCTAGATGAACGAGGCGGTCGTAACGCTCAACGACTAGCAGTTTGCGACCGTTGATGATTTCCGTCTCGACGTTGGCGACTTCGAGGCCGAGGTTCTTAGCAAGACGCATACAAAACGCTTCGTTCTCGACGGTGTTTGGATACGCCGCAAGTTCTGGCTTAAGTATGTGAGTTGATGGTGTCCCGTCGACGGGGCGGCCCCACGCGCCGTTCCTCATGCGCGTCAGGAGAAGCTTCTCTTGAATCCCTGCAAGGGAAATGCGAACACGGCCACCGATTCCGAGCGGTGCGTTGCGCAGATTCGCCACAAGTTCCCCAAGCTCGACCTTGGAGATCGGCTCCGCCATCAAGGTTGTCGGTTGCGGCGGAGGCGGCTCTTCATCTGGCTGAATGATGAGGGCACCAGCGCAATCGCGACCTAGTGCGCGTATCAGTCCATAGGTATCGCTCGCCAGCAGGTCCAAGTCAGCCGCAACCACGAGACGTGACTCCCCTTCCGGAAGTAGCCCATTGAGGAACGGGGCCACGACACCGTGAGAATAGTGCTCCGGTCTAAGCGGCAACGAGAGTGAGAGCAATGGAACGTTTAGCGGATAGCTGCCAAGCGCTTGCTGTGTATATGCAAGCCTCAACTTCTTTGTGCGTTGGTCTCGGTTGACGAGAGCGACCTTCTTGCCATTTAGCCAGACCGCGAGGGTGTCAGTCACTACCAGTCGGTCTTCTGGAGAGTCATCCGAACCCCAAGTTGCTTGAGGACTTGCAGGAAACGTTTGACTTGCTCTGTCTCTCTTCCTTGTTCTAGAGCAGATAGGTAGGTCCGATTGAGGCCGGTCAGTTCAGCGAGTTCGACCTGCGAGAGTCCAGCCTCACGGCGATAGTGCCGTAGGGCCGCGCCGAGGGAAGCTCCGCTGTAGACGCGAAACGGGGGATCAGTGTCGGTCTCGACCGAGCTTTCGGGTGATGTCTTCATTTATGGACATGCTACCACATTTGCACCGTTATCCAAATTTTAGGACATACCCACCGAAATGCTTTAGTGTCCAAAAATCAGGGCAGCTAAAAACTAGGCCACCACCGCCACAAAACGAAGCTGGGCACGCTCAATGACCAAGTGCAACTTTCTCAGGGACATGGGGATCAGACCGGCGGTGGAGTGCGGGCGCGAACCACAACAGCACGATCCCGGCAAGGGTAATCCCAGCGCCCCAGTACATGACTGGGTACGCAATTTGCGTCCAACCGTAATACTGTGCCGGGAAGGCCGACATCACGAGAACCACGGTTCCGACAGCAACTTCCCTGAATTTTCGGATTTTGCTACTGAGTTTGAGTATCAACCCAAGAAATGCGGTCCAGCCACAGATCCATAGCGTCCACCACGGCAGCGCCGCACGAAGCGGAACAACACGAACGGCCGTGTTCTGGCCAGTCAACTAGATATCACTGTCATCGACCAGTTTCGGAGTCAACGATGTCAAACTTCCCGATGGCAATGGAGTAGAGGCCGCATTTAAGGCCCTGCGAAAAGTCGGCAAACCTCAAGGACTTATCGTCTTGTCAGGTCAGGCAGTATTGAAGTCTTCAACCGCCTCTCGCAACAACTGGAAGGTAGTTGGGCATTTCTTTTGAAGAACTTCAATAGTCTTGCCAACCTACGTCACGCAATTGAAGCCGTTCGTAACGGATTCGTCATGGTGGATCCACAAATCCAGAAACTCCACTCCGTCTATACCAAGTACGGAATTGCCGGCATGTCCAAAACGGAAAACCCTCGGGTCGTGGCAACGCTTAAATTTCGCGGGTTACAGCACTAAACCGACTAATCGCAACTAATAAAAAGGGCGGGCCGCTTTCGCGACCCGCCCTTTTGCGAACTGCTGATCGTTAGATCAGTTGCCACCTTCGTTCAGCGTGACCGTTATTGGCGCGTACGCCGCACCGGCAGTGTCGATACCGAGACCAGCGAGAATCGCTAGTGCCTCTGTGACAATGTCGTTGCGAAATGCGTCTGGCGATGGGGCCTTCGTCAACACCGTGCCGCCTTCGAGGTTCTTAGCCTCTTGCGAAAGTGTTGACGTGCGATCCCATGCGGCTTGGTCGATCATGCCCGCACCAGCTGGTGCTGGCCAGATCAACTTGTTGACTTCGTTTACCTGCCACAACTGATGGCTGGCGCCGAGCTTCGAGCCCTTGCCGATGACGATGTCACGGCAGGCTTCTGCGTTATCGCGGCAGAATACCCAACCTTGAATCGAAGCGGCAACGAACTTAACCGCAGTCGCGCGGTACCTAGGGTCGAACAAACGGTGACCGTCTGCCCAGATTGCGTCCTGCAACATGCCAACACCAGAATCCTCGTACGAAACTACGTTGAAATCTTCTGCTGTGTACAAGGCACCAGTCTTTTTGTTCACTGTTTCAAGCACCTGCGCATACTCGTTGTAGGTCATGGCTTCGGCCGCGTCGATATCGCCCGAGAGCAAGCCCGACATGTCGAACTGCTGTTGCACGAGCGTTACGTCCTTAGCTGGGTCTAAGCCGGCCTTGGTGAGTGCGGCAAAGATTTCAAACTCGTTGCCGAATCCCCAGTTACCAATCTTCTTACCCTTGAAGTCTGCTGCTGATGTAATTCCCTTGTCCTTGAACGAGACCTGCAGCGTGCCTGAACGCTGGAAGATCTGCGCGATGTTGACAATGTTGGCGCCGGCTTCGCGGCTCGCGAGGGCCTTTGAGACCCACGAGATTGCGAAGTCAACGTCGCCGTTAGCGAGTTGCGTCTGCGGAGAGATGTCTACTCCACCTTCGATGATTGTTACGTCAAGGCATTGTTCCGCGAAGAAGCCCTGCTCTACAGCTGCGTAGTAACCGGCAAATTGCGCCTGGGTGAACCACTGCAGTTGCAACTTCACCGGTGTTGGCGTGGTGCATTCTTCCGCTGGTGCAGCTGTGTCTACTGTTGGTGCCGCTGTCGTATCTGATGCTGAGTCGCTGCCGCCGCATGCTGCGGCAACCATCGACATCGCAGCAAGACCCACAATTGCACGTTTGATGGATAATTTCTTCATTTGCTGTACTCCCCCGGGGCCGTAACCCCCTACGTTTAGTTTCTTTTTTTAGTGGCTGCGCCGCCCCTAGAGGCGGCGCTCTCCAACACTATGGAGATGCTGTAGAAGATTAGCCCAAGCAGGCAGGCCCCGAAGACGTAGGCCCACGCTGCGGCATTCTTCGAGTTGGCGATATTGCTCGTAATACGGCTTCCCAAGCCATTTTGAGACCCCCCGAAGTACTCCGAAACGAAGGCCGTGATCACTGCTACGGGAGCTGCGATTTTGAGCGAGGTGAACAGGTACGGGACAGCGTTCGGGATCCGCACCTTGCGCAAAATCGCCGAATCTGACGCGGCGTAAGACCGCATTAGTTCGATGTGCGTCGAGTGCACCTGGGTCAAGCCCTTGGCCACGTTGACCAGCACGATGAAGTAGACGACGAGCGTGACCATGATCCGACGCGGGATCTCGCTCGTGATCGAGAACATGTTGTTGAGCACGGCCACCAACACGAAGATTGGTACCGCGTTGAGAGCCACGGCCAGCGGCGAGATGAGTTGGCTCAGGAACCTAAATCGGCTCAGCGTGAAACTCATCAACACACCGAACACCGCGCCGACGATCAGGCCGATCAACGCGTTCTTGCCAGATACCGTTGCCGCTTCGCGGATCGGCCCGAAGTTTGTAAAAAATTGCACGATAATTTTCGACGGCGGCGTCAAGAAGTATGGCTTGAGGTCAAAGACGCGAACAACGCCCTCCCACAGCGACAAGAAGCCGACGCCAAAGACTGCCGGCGGAATAACTCGGCTAGCGAAACTGTCGGTCGACATTGTCAGCGGTCTTCTACGCCGCGAACCGCATTGGCGGCAACGTGGTCGGCGTGTGTACCGCGCAGGGCCTCGCGCACCGCCGTGATGCCGCTGAAAAATTCTTCGGCGTTGCGGGTCTCCTCGCCGCGGTTCGCGCCCAACTTGACGTCGACGATCTTCGTAATCCGGCCAGGGCGCGGCGACATCACGACAACGCGATTCGAGAGGTACACGGCCTCGGGTATCGAGTGCGTGACGAATACGACGGTCGTCGAAGTCTCGGCGCAGATGCGCAGCAACTCGCCCTGCATGTATTCGCGGGTCATCTCGTCGAGCGCACCAAACGGCTCATCCATCAGCAACAACTGCGGGTGCGCGGCCAACGCGCGGGCGATAGCAACGCGCTGCTGCATGCCGCCAGAAAGCTGCCACGGGTACAACTCTGCGAACTCTGGCAGCTTGACAAGTTCGAGCATCTGCTTAGCGCGATCAGTGCGCTTGGCCTTCTCCCAACCCTTGAGCTCGAGCGGCAGTTCAATATTTTTTGTGACATTGCGCCAGTCGAACAAGCCGGCCTGCTGAAATGCCATTCCGTAGTCATGATCTTGGCGCGCCTGCGCCGATGATTTGCCGTTAACCGCAATCGCTCCAGTTGTTGGCTCAAGCAAGTTCGCAATTAGGCGCAGCAGCGTCGACTTGCCGCACCCAGACGGACCGATCAGCGAGACGAATTCGCCTGGCTGCACCGTGAGCGAGACATCTACGACAGCATCTACCTGCTTGAGGGTCCCCTCGTTGAAAATCTTGCTCACCCCAGAAAGTTCAACCGCGTTCATATCGTCGTCTCCTTTGGTCTATTTCTCATCAACATCACATCCGCGGCGGCCACAATCGCGGCCATCACCAGGCCCAGAGCGGCCGCGCCAAACACGGCGGTAAATACTTTGGCTGGGTCAGCCGTGGCCTCGCGCGCGTACTCAATCACAAGTCGCCCGATGCCACCCTTAAGCCCAGTCGAAATCTCGGCAACCACGACGCCAATCACCGAGCCAGACGCAGCGAGTTTGAATGCCGGCACCATGAACGGTACCGCGGCGGGAAAACGCAGTTTAATAAGTGTCTGGCGCCAAGAAGCGGCGTAACTATTCATCAACTCAAGCGACGACGACGGCACCGACGTAAGCCCCTTGAGTGTGCCAACCGAAACGGGGAAGAACGCCAAGAACGCGCCGAGCACAGCGGCCGACAACCACCGCGGCCATTCGAAGCCGGCGATCTGTAACTTGCCGCCCCAACTAACAACTAGTGGCGCGAGCGCAATTAGCGGCACTGTCTGCGACAGCACCAAGTACGGCAACAGTCCGCGCTCGACCACTCGATATCGGGCCATCAACACTGCGAGCCCGACGCCGATACTGGCGCCGAGAATGAATCCGGCCGAAGATAGCCGCAGCGAGAACCAAGCCCCCGCTAGAACGACTGACCAGACCTTGCGATCAGACCCGCGAATCTCCGGCCTCCCGTAGCGGCTGAGCATGTCCCAGACGTGTGGCATCGCCTGAGAGTTGGCGCGCGGCAAAATGCGCATGCCAAAGAGTTGACCGCCGTCTTGCGGGCCGACGAATTTGTAGAACTCCCACAGCCCGGCGATTAGCACGAGTGACAGCACGAACATACCGGCGCGAAAGGCGCTGCGCCGGACCGACGAAATCATTTTTTAGCTTTGTGAATGCTGGCAAATTTCGGCAGAATATCTTTGGCGTAGGCTTCAAGCGTTTGCTCTTTGCCGTCGTGTTGCAGGTAGATCGCAAACTGATCGACGCCTAGTTCTTGCAGTTGCTTGAGGCGAGCAATGTGCTCGGTGGTGTCGCCGAGAATACAGAACCTGTCGACAATCTCGTCGGGCACAAACGTCGTGTGCGTGTTACCGGCCTGGCCGTGTTGGCTGTAGTCGTAACCCTTGCGGCCCTTGATGTAGTCGGTGAGCGCTTTGGGTACTGCGCTGTTTTCGCCGTAGCGCTCGACAATGTCGGCGACGTGATTGCCGACCATGCCACCGAACCAGCGGCACTGCTCGCGCATGTGCGCCATGTCGGTGCCAACGTACGCGGGCGCGGCGACGCAGATCTTGACGCTCTTTGGGTCGCGACCCGCATCTTTGGCGGCCTTGCGCACGGCTGCAATCGTCCACTCGGCGATGCTCAGGTCGGCGAGTTGCAAAATGAAACCGTCGGCGACCTCGCCCGTAAGTTGCAGCGCCTTGGGCCCGTACGCGGCGACCCAGACCTCGAGTTCGCTACCCGTAGCCCACGGAAGCTGAATGGTCGAGCCGTTGTACTCAACGCCACGACCATTGGCGAGTTCGCGAATCACGTGAATGCTTTCGCGCAATGTTGCCAGCGTCGTTGGCTTGCCGTTAGTTACGCGCACGGCCGAGTCGCCGCGGCCAATGCCGCACACGGTGCGGTTGCCGTACATCTCATTGAGCGTGGCGAACACACTCGCAGTTACTGTCCAGTCGCGCGTTGCCGGGTTCGTGACCATCGTCCCGACAATTATATTTTTCGTCTCGGCCAAGATCGCGCTGTAAATAACGTATGGCTCTTCCCACAAGATGTGGCTGTCGAACGTCCAGACGTGTGAAAACCCGAGTTCGTCAGCCTTCTTGGCAAGGTCTAGAACATGGCGCGCCGGCGGCGTGGTCTGCAGTACTACACCAATATCCATGTTCTCCCCCTATTAAGAATCTGAAAATATTTAACGGTTTTGTGGGAACCCTAAATCAACTGACGAAGTGCGCGGGTCTGGCCAGCGCGACGTCACAACTTTGCCGCGCGTGTAGAAGTTGATACCTTCTGGGCCATACATGTGCTGGTCGCCGAACAGCGAGGCCTTCCATCCACCGAATGAGTAGTAGCTCACGGGCACGGGGATCGGCACGTTGATACCGACCATGCCGACTTTGACGTCATATTGAAACTGGCGGGCCACGCCGCCGTCGCGCGTGAATATGGCTGTGCCGTTGCCGTACTGGTTGTCGTTGATCGTGCGCAAACCTTCTTCGTAACTCTTAACGCGCATCACGGTGAGTACTGGTCCAAAGATTTCTTCGTCGTAGCACTTCATGCCAGGCTTGACGTTGTCGATGAGGCTCGGGTTCAAGAAGTACCCGGCATCATTAACCTTGTCGGTGCCGTCGATTACGACTTTGGCGCCTTCGGCGGCCGCGTTAGTTACATAACTCGCAACCTTGTCGCGGTGTTCGCGGGTGATCAGTGGGCCCATCTCGGCGGCTGGGTCTGTACCAGGGCCGACCTTGATGTTGGGCACGCGGCTCGACAACTTCTCGACGAGCGCGTCGGCAATCGTGTCGACTGCGAGCACGACCGAAATCGCCATGCAACGCTCGCCAGCTGAACCGTAAGCGGCGCTGATCGCGGCGTCGGCGGCCATGTCGAGATCGGCATCGGGCAGCACAAGCATGTGGTTCTTGGCGCCGCCTAGAGCCTGCACCCGCTTGCCATTTTTGGTCGCCGTCTCGTAGACATATTGCGCGATCGGCGTCGAACCGACAAACGAGACCGCCGAGATGTCGGGGTGATTGAGAATACGATCTACCGCAACCTTGTCGCCATGCACGACGTTGAACACGCCCTCTGGCACGCCGGCCTGGCGCAACAAGTCGGCGATGAACATTGATGTCGATGGGTCTTTTTCGCTTGGCTTCAAGATGAACGTGTTGCCGCACATCAGAGCGTTGGCGAACATCCACATCGGCACCATCGCAGGAAAATTGAACGGCGTGATGCCTGCGACAACGCCCAGCGGCTGGCGAATTGAGTACACATCAACGCCGCCAGAGGCCTGTTCCGAATATCCACCCTTCAACATCGCAGGGATCCCACAAGCGAACTCGATGTTCTCGAGACCGCGGGCCAACTCGCCAAGCGCATCGCTCGGCACCTTGCCGTGCTCGAGTGTCAACAACGAGGCAATTTCTTTACGGTTGGCATCGACCAACTCGCGCATGCGAAACATGATCTCGGCGCGACGCGACAAGTTGGTGGCCCGCCATCCAGGTTGCGCGGCCAGGGCCGCGGCAACGACCATGTCGACTTCGGAGACGTCGGCGAAATCGACTTCGGCCTGCTGCTCGCCCGTTGCTGGGTTAAATACCTTGCCGTTCCTGCCGCTCTTACCAGCGACGACCTTGTTATTAACCCAGTGACTGACTCGGTACATGATCTCTCCTGATTTGGTGGGGTTCGTTTAGTTTAGGTATTGACAGAGGCCGCGCTTGACGTATTTGCCGTGACCTTTGCGACCAGAAAATTTGTCGTTCTCAACAACGATCATGCCGCGAGAGAGAACGGTGTCGACCTTGCCATCGACCTTGAAGCCCTCCCACGAAGAGTGGTCCATATTCATGTGATGCTTGTCGTTGATGCCGATCTTGGTCTTGCCGTTCGGATCCCACACCAAAATATCCGCATCCGAGCCTGGGGCGATGATGCCCTTCTTGGGGTACATGCCGAACATGCGGGCCGGCGAGGTGCTGCAGGTCTCGACCCAGCGCTCTAGTGAAATGTTGCCAGTTACGACACCCTGATAGATGAGTTCCATGCGGTGCTCAACTGTGCCCATGCCGTTTGGAATCTTCGAGAAGTTACCGATGCCAAGTTCTTTTTGATCTTTCATGCAAAAGGGGCAGTGGTCGGTGCTGACTACGGCGAGTTCGTTCATGCGCAGGGCCTTCCACAGGTCACCGTGATGATCGTGCTTGTCGTGCTTGCTGCGAAGTGGTGGCGAGCAGACGAACTTGGCGCCCTCGAAGCCAGGCTGCGCCAAGTGATCTTCGAGCGTCAGGTACAAATACTGCGGGCAGGTCTCGCCGAATACATTGAGGCCTTCATGGCGCGCGGCGGCAAGCGCATTCAGTGCTTCCGATGCAGACATATGCACGATGTATAGCGGAACGTTGCCGGCGACCTTCGACAGCACGATGGCGCGATTCGTTGCTTCGCCTTCGAGCAACGACGGACGACTGTAGCTGTGATACTTCGGGTCTGTCTCGCCGCGAGCGATGTGTTGCTGAACGAGCACGTCGATGGCGATGCCGTTCTCGGCGTGCATCATGATGGTCGAACCGTTGTTGCTGGCCTGCTGCATGGCGCGAAGGATTTGGCCGTCGTCGCTGTAAAAAACGCCTGGATACGCCATGAACAGCTTGAACGACGTGATGCCTTCGTTTTTTACAAGGTAATCCATGTCGGCAAGCGCCTGGTCGTCAATCCCGCCGATGATCTGGTGGAACGAGTAGTCGATTGAACAATTGTTCTCGGCCTTTTTGTGCCATGTCGCCAGCGACTCTTGCACGTTCTCGCCGTAACGCTGCACGGCGAAGTCGACGATGGTCGTTACGCCGCCCCACGCCGCGGCATTCGTTCCGGTTTCAAAAGTGTCGCTCGCATTCGTGCCGCCGAATGGCAACTCCATGTGCGTGTGCACGTCGATACCGCCGGGGATCACGTACTTACCGGTTGCGTCAATGACCTTGTCGGCAGTGACGCCCATCGAGTCAGACTTACCGGGCTCAATCAATGCGCTGATGGTTTCGCCCTCAATAAGTATGTCCATCTTTTGACGGCCCGTTGGGCTTACAACTGTTCCGTTCTTAATCAGCGTGCGTGCCATAAATACCCCCCTCAGTTTTAGCGTTGTACCAATTCGTCGTATGCATCGGGGCGACGATCGCGGTAAAACGCCCAGCGATCGCGCACATTCTTGATCTTGTCCATGTCTAGGTCACGCACGATCAACTCGTGCTTGTACGGGTCTCCCTGCGCGCCGACGAACTTGCCCTCAGGGTCTACGAAATAACTCTGACCATAGAAGTCGTCGTCGCCGAGTGGCTCGATGCCAACGCGGTTAATCGCGCCGACGTAATACATGTTGGCGACCGCAGCCGCTGGCTGCTCGATCTTCCAGATGTACTCAGAAAGTCCGCGGCTGGTTGCCGACGGGTTGAAGACAATCTCTGCGCCATTAAGCCCGAGCGCGCGCCATCCTTCTGGAAAGTGGCGGTCGTAGCAGATGTATACGCCGACCTTGCCGACAGCGGTGTCGAACACTGGATAGCCACCGGTGCCTGGCGTGAAGTAGTACTTCTCCCAAAAACCCTTTACCTGCGGGATGTGCTGCTTGCGATACTTGCCGAGGTAGCGCCCGTCGGCGTCGATGACGGCGGCGGTGTTGTAGTACAAACCGGCCTGCACGATTTCGTACATCGGTATCACCATCACCATGCCGAGCTCTTTGGCCAGCGCCTGAAAACGCTTAGTCGTAGGCCCGTCTGGGATCGGCTCGGTATACGAGTAGTACTCGGGCTCCTGCACTTGGCAGAAGTACGGGCCGTAGAACAACTCTTGAAAACACATCACCTGCGCGCCCTGCTTGGCCGCGTCGCGCGCCGCCAATTCGTGCTTGACGATCATCGACTCTTTGTCGCCCGTCCAGTCAGTCTGCAGTATCGCTGCTTTTACGATTCTCGCCATAGTGGCCTCTCCCCTTTGAGCAAATACCGATTATCAATTCTCTAAGATAGTCAGGCTACTGACTGCGTAGCCGCTTATAAAGGTCCAAGATTTTGAGGCTTGGTATTGATGGCGAGACGTCGTGCGCATAGTCTTTTCTGAATGAACAAACGCTCATTTTTACGGCAACTCCTGCTATCAGGATTGGTTCTGTCAGCCCTCGGCGCCTGCTCAAGCGCCGACAACCAAACAAATGTAAATGATTCAGCGCCGGGCAATTGCGACGGCGGGGCCGTAATAGGCGGCCGCCCGCTGAAAATTGCAACGACTGTCGCCCCGATTACCAGCATCGTCGCCAACATTTCTGGTGGCACTGGCACAATGATCACCGGCATTGTGCCCGAGGGAACCAACTCGCACACGTTTGAGCCAAAACCGAGTGACGCGGCAACACTCGAGATTGCCGATGTGATATTCATTAACGGCCTCGTACTCGAGGAGCCGACCAAAGAATTGGCGCTCGCAAGTTTGAAAGACGGCGCGATCATCTGCGAGATCGGCACAAAGTTTTTGCCGGAGTCGCAATACATTTACGACTTCTCGTTTCCTAAAGAGGGCGGCAAGCCCAACCCGCACTTGTGGACAAATCCGCCGATGGCTAAGCAATACGCCCAGGTCGTTCGCGATGTGTTGGTGCGCCTGAGCCCGGCGTACGCGTCGACGTTTAACGAAAACTTCAATGCGTTCGCCGCCAAAGTCGACGCCCTCGACGCCGCAATGACCACTGCCACGGCGACAATCCCAGAGGCGCAGCGCAAGCTCGTGACTTACCATGATGCTTACGCGTACTTCGCTTTACATTACGGCTTTACGGTCGTCGGCGCGCTACAGCCTTCGTCATTTTCCGAACCAACGCCAAAGGAGATCGGCAATTTGATAAATCAGATAAGGGCCGAGGGCGTAACTGCGATTTTCGGCAGTGAAGTGTTCCCGTCCCCCGTGCTTGAACAGATCGGCGCCGAGACCAATGTCAGATACATCGACGTGTTGCGCGACGACGACCTGATCGGAGAGCCTGGTGACGCAGAACACTCTTGGCTCGGGCTGATGCGCTTTAACTTCGCCACAATTGTCGAGGCTCTCGGGGGTGACGCAAGTGCTCTCAGAACTTTGGATGTCAGTGATGTAGTACTCGATTCGGCGGTCTACCCTCAGTAACAGGTATGGATAACTCCGAACTGATCGTTTGCGAGCACGTGTCGTGCACGTACGGCAACGCGCCTGTCGTTGATGACATCTACCTGACGATCAACCGCGGCGAGTTCGTGGGCATCGTTGGGCCGTCGGGTTCGGGCAAGACGACCTTGCTCAAGGCAATTCTCGGCACCCACCCCGTCGCCCACGGATCGATCAAGCGTGTCGAACACTTGCAGATGGGATATGTGCCCCAGGTAGAGACGGTCGACTGGTACTTCCCTGTCACAGTTGAAGAGGTCATTGTCATGACCCGCACCAAGAGTCGTTGGTGGCCACGCATCTCTGCCGACGAGCGCGAAGCGGTACACACGGTGCTCGACCGCTTGGGTATTGGCGAAGTTTCGCAACGCCACATTCGCGAACTTTCTGGCGGCCAGCAGCAACGGGTGTTTTTGGCCCGCGCGATGTTTCGCCAACCAGACATTTTGGTTCTCGACGAGCCGACGTCCGGCGTTGACGTGCGCACACGCCACGAGATCTTGCACTTGCTTGCCGATTTGCATGCCGACGGCCTGACCATCCTGCTCACAACTCACGACCTCAACGGCCTAGCCGCGCACTTGCCTCGACTGGTGTGCTTGAACAAAAAAGTTTTGGCCGACGGCACGCCGCATTTAGTGCTCACTCCCGAGGTGTTAGAGGCAACCTACGGCGCGCCGATGGAGGTGCTGGAGCACGGCGGAATGCCGTTCGTCATCGATAGCGCACGTAGCACATTGCGGGTTAACAAAATTGTTGCTCGCACTTAACTTTCTCGAGCCTTACGGCTTTCAGTTCTTTCGCCACGGAATCGTCGTCGCCACGATTGCCGGCGGTTTGTGCGGTTTGCTGGGCGTGTTCGTCATCCTTCGCGGCATGAGTTATATCGGCCACGGTCTTTCGCACGCCGTGTTCGGCGGTGCGGCGGCGTCGGCCGTGTTGCAAGTAAATTATTTTCTCGGCGCGGGCCTGTGGGGAATCATCTCCGGAGTTTTGATCGCGCGCGTCGCGCGTCGCCGCGTGATCGGGGCCGATGCCGCGATCGGCGTCGTTACTACCGCATCGTTCGCGCTTGGGTTGGCGTTGATGAACCGCTACGGCCAAGCCAGCCGCAGCATCGAGGCGGTGCTGTTCGGCAGCGTGCTCGGAGTGAAGATGGGCGACATCGTCGCGGTCTCGATCGTCGCAGTTATCGGCGTAACCGTGGTGGTGCTCGGCTATCGCAGACTCTTGTTTTCTACATTCGACCGCGATGTCGCACAGGTTTCGGGCGTCCGCGTTTCGGCGATGGAAGCCCTCCTTTTGGTGATGCTCTCGTTGACGATCTTGGTCACGATGCGGGTGATCGGCACGCTACTGATCTCGGCCCTGCTGGTGATTCCGGCGGCTTCGGCGCGAATGGTCACCAATAGTTTTTCGCGCCTGCTGTGGATATCGCCGATTATCGGCGCGGCGACCTGCTTTGTCGGCATGAATGCCGCCTACCACCTCAATACATCGGCGAGCGCCACAATCATCTTGCTAGACGCGCTCATCTTCGTTGGCGTTTACGCCTTCGCAGGCACGCGCAGCCGAGTCAAGATGGCCTCGCTCGGCCACGTCTAGAACAAACCGCCAGCTCTAACTCAGTTCGGGGTTGAGCACGGTCATGCCCTGTCGTGATGCCGCGAGGCATAGATCTTTATCGGAGCCGATAAAAACCTGTGCATTTAAAGTTTGAGCGGCCGCCAGGTGCACCGCATCGGCAGATTTAAGTTGTTCGGTCTTACTGAGAGCGCATGCCCACGCGATTATTTCAGTGCTGATGCCAACAATGTTCATTCGCTGATAAAGATCATCCAACAATTTGAGGGCCGACACATATGTTGCCGAAGAGATACGTTGCGCCTTCTTCGCCCGCACGAGCGTCGCAGTCGATTCGATTAGTAAGAGTTCGCAAGAGGCGACCTGGTCAACGGTTTGCCAATAGCGTCTAGCTTCGTCCGAACCCTTTTCGGCTATCAGCAGTTTGATAAAGGCAGAAGTATCGAAATAGGCAATCATTCGCGATCGCGGCTTACCAACTCGCTCATCGAGCCTTTAGCCGTCAACCGAATTCGGGGCATTGGATCTTTCGGCTTTAAAGCAGGTCGAACCGCGCCCGAATCGATTAACTGCTGCAAGCGATCGTCGCTCGCGGTGAGCGGCATTAGTCGCGCAACTGGCTTGCCGTGATCTGTCACTATTACTTCCTTGCCTAATCGGACTTGATCGACATAGCGACTCAACTGGTTCTTAAGTTCGCGAATGCCGACTTCGATGCGTTGATTGCCAAGGGTCAAATCCATAACATGATTGTAGCCACATGGTGTAGCAAATATGGCCACAATATCGATCTCTGCGGGGCGGGCGCTGTCATACCCGCTCGAGCGGGTTCGCCACGCTCAGACCAAAATTGCGTGCGGCGCTGCACATCTCGCTGTCTGCACTAGCAAACACGTCTGCACCAACCACTAACGCTGACGCCAGGTGGATCGCATCCAGCGGCCGTAATTGCGTTGACTCCGAAACTTCGCACGCAAGTTCGGCGAGCCTAGGCGTTAACTCAATCACTGCGATTCTTGACCATAACTCTTCGTACATCTTCATCGTCTGGCCAATTAACGATCGCTTTAGTCTGCCATCGCGGCCAGCGTACCCTCTTCAAGAAATATAAGTTTTAGAAATAATGATGAGTCAACGTAGGCGATCATTCGTCGCGCATCTCACGAATAAGTTCGCTCATGCTCGCAGTGGCCACAAGCCTGCCGAATGGTCTTGGGCGGCTCGAGTCGATTGCGGGCGTCACAATGCCCGCAAGAATCAGTTTTTGCAATCGACTGTCATCCTCAGACGCCGGCACAAGTCGAGCAACGGGTTTGCCGTGCTCAGTTACGATCACTTCATTACCCACTTGGACCAGGTCGATGAAGTGACTGAGCCTGTTCTTAAGTTCGCGAACGCCAACTTCGACTCGTAATTTTGGTTTCGTTTTAGCCATTCCCTGATTGCAGCCACAATTAAACTATAAATGTTCCTACTTTTGATTGCCATGTCCCGATGTGTGCTGAATCTCCCACTGCGCGCCGTCTGGCGTGTCGCGCACTTCGATTTTCAGTTCGGCAAGGCGATCGCGAATCATGTCTGATAGATCAAAGCGCTTGTCCGCGCGTACCTGCAGGCGCAGGTCGAGCAACACCTGCACGAATGGCCCGAGTACTTCGCGCGGATCACGCAGGCCACCCGTTGCCGCACCCGCGAGACGCGTGATCATACTGCGCAACACTGCCCGCGCGTTATCGGCATCATCGCTTTGCAGAGTGTCGGCGGACCAGCCCACGATCGCGTCGTCTAGTTCTAGCGCGGCGCGCGCGGCCGCATCGGCGTCGCCGCTTGCCAGCGCCGCGGCAAAGTTTGAATTCAGGCGATCGGTGGCCTGACGTAGGTTGCTGTCGAGAACTTGTGATGCGTCGGCGGCATTGGCAGCGACCACCGCTACCGCAACAACCGGTGTCGCGCTGTTCACGGCACCGACAACAGACGGGTCGCGAAGTCTCTGTAGCGGCAACA
>Ga0209390_10000555_pt1 | contig 74301 bp, 67 predicted proteins | sample BON01_FD_187212 | JGI IMG/M metagenome (GOLD analysis project Ga0209390, IMG submission 187212) | Freshwater microbial communities from Lake Bonney liftoff mats and glacier meltwater in Antarctica - BON-01 (SPAdes) (version 2) | ecosystem: Environmental > Aquatic > Freshwater > Ice > Glacier...
CAGAGCCTAAACCAGAGCCTAAACCAGAGCCTAAACCAGAGCCTAAACCAGAGCCTAAACCAGAGCCTAAACCAGAGCCTAAACCAGAGCCTAAACCAGAGCCTAAACCAGAGCCTAAACCAGAGCCTAAACCAGAGCCTAAACCAGAGCCTAAACCAGAGCCTAAACCAGAGCCTAAACCAGAGCCCAAGCCAGCGCCCAAGCCAGCGCCCAAGCCAGCGCCCAAGCCCAAGTCTGCGTCTAAACAAACCCCTAAACCCACAGCAGACCCCAACGCAAAGTTGAATGAGTTTTTGGGCGGAGGTTTGGCTGGTCTAAAGCAACCCAGCTATAGCGACTCAAATTTAAAGAACCCTGCGCCGGTTTACCCCCCCGAAGCGTTGCGAAAACGCATTGAGGGTACGGTTGTGATTTACACAGAAGTTTTACCAAATGGTGAAAGTGGGCAAGTTGAAGTTGCCCAAAGCAGTGGTCATCGCATTCTTGATGATGCAGCCATAGCAACCATTAAAAAATGGCGATTTACGCCCGGCACTCAAAATGGTCGCACCACGACTCAGTGGGTACAAATTCCGATTACCTTTCGTATCGAACAACGCTAGGAGCACTTCCTTGAATTCTTATATTGTTGACATTACACTGCTAGCTTTATTAGCGCTCTCTATAATTACATGGTCAGTCGGGGTCGTTAAATATTTGTCAATCAAAAAAGAGCGTGCAGCATCGGCTCGTTTTGAGACAGTATTTAAACAAAGTAGAACTTGGGAAGGCGTTGTTAACGCCACCCGTACCGCCAGTTTGCCTGATAGCGATTTAGCTGAACTGGCACGCACTGGCGTGGCAACCTGCGCTGAGCTTAGCGGCTTTGACCATAATCGACATGGCTTAGATTCATTACGCGAATTGCTTGATCGGGCGTTAATGCAACGGGTTGCTCAAATTGCACGTACCCGTGAGCGCGGCCTTTCGGTTTTAGCTAGCATCGGTTCAACCGCCCCGTTTGTTGGCTTGTTCGGCACGGTTTGGGGCATTATGAATGCCTTGATTGGTATCAGTGTCGCAGGTCAGGCTAGTATTGATGTCGTGGCAGGTCCAATTGGTGAAGCCCTCATTGCGACTGCAGTGGGTATTGTGACGGCTATTCCCGCAGTCATGATCTATAACTATTATGTGCGTCAAATGCGTGTTCGCGTGACCGAGCTTGAGGCTTTTAACGAAGACTTCTTGCGCTTGGCCATGAAAAACGAAGCACTATGGGGCAAGTCATGAAGTCATCGAATGACCACGAGGGCTTGATGGCAGAAATCAATGTCACACCACTTGTTGATGTGATGTTGGTTTTGTTAGTGGTTTTTATTGTGACCGCACCACTGCTAGTGCCGCAAAGTTTAAAAATCACCTTGCCTGAAACTGAGCGTATTAAAAGTTCAAGTTCAGTTTCATTGGCAATTGAAAAGACGCGTTTAATTATTCAAGCTGATGGCACACTCGTGTTTGATAACAAGACCGTTAATGATGCTCAGTTGGGTGCCTTATTGCGTGCTAAGGCGACAGACCCTAGTTTTCAGTTATTTGTTGAGTCAGATGAAGCCGTCAAATACGGTCGTGTCGCCCAGGTGATGGCGATTGCCAAAAATGCCGGTATTCCGCGTATTTCATTTTTGACCTTACCGCAAACGGGTGAATCTAAACCTCGTTAATGCCTAGTTGGCGGCTTGTTGGCAAAATCACTCGTGCCATAATCCTCGTTGTCTTCATCGTCAGCATCCGCATCATTTTCGCTTTCTTCATCTTCGATTTCATCTTCAATGAATTCAGGTTCAACAATTGAAAACGGTAGTAGGGCGTCAAGCGTGGGTGAGGTGTCAATTACTTCGCCGGTTGAATCAAGTTTCACATAACGCTCTTCATCGTATTCGGTGATTTGAATTGACCACAAATAGTTGCAATCGTAGGGCTGGTCGGTGGCCTCAATGCCACCCGCTCCACCCAAAAGCCGCGCATCTTTGCCGCCTAATTGCACAAGAAAAACGTCTTCTTCAGGGGTTTCGTCGACAGCCAACGCTTGGGCAAAAATAACCCATTCGGCACCCTCGCTTTCACCGACCTCAGCCAGTACAGAGGCACCCATGTAAGCGCTCAGAGAGTCAGCTGTTTTGCCCAATAAAATCAGCTCTTGAGCTGAAAATATCAACGGTGTAGGTTCAGTTTCAGTAGGTCGATTGTGCGTTGTCATATTCAGATATTTTAAGAAAATCAGCTATAAATGCCCTGACATTAACATAGCTTAAGAGACAGCCTACAATAGCGTTTATTCTTTTATTCAATCATTTTTGCATTAGGCAACCCTAAATATGGCTCAGTACGTTTACACAATGAATCGGGTGGGTAAAACGGTACCCCCTAAAAAACAGATTTTGCGCGATATTTCACTGTCGTTTTTTCCTGGGGCCAAAATTGGCGTTCTGGGTGTGAACGGTTCTGGTAAATCAACGCTGCTCAAAATTATGGCTGGGCTTGATAAAGAGATCGATGGTGAAGCGATACCGATGGCTGGTTTAAACATTGGCTACTTACCTCAAGAGCCTACTCTCAACCCCGATCACACGGTACGTGAGTCGGTTGAAGAAGGCCTAGGGCCCGTAACGGCTGCCCGTAAGCGGCTCGATGAAGTGTATGCTGCCTATGCTGAGCCCGATGCTGATTTTGATGCGCTGGCGGCTGAGCAAGCTGATCTTGAGGCGATTATTTCGGCGGCGGCATCAAGCGGTTCTGACGACATCAATACACAGATGGAAATTGCTGCCGATGCATTGCGTCTCGCTCCGTGGGACGCCAAAATAGGCCCCTTGTCGGGTGGTGAAAAGCGTCGTGTTGCGTTGTGTCGTTTGTTGCTGTCAAAACCAGATATGTTGTTGCTTGACGAGCCCACTAACCACCTTGATGCCGAAAGCGTTGATTGGTTAGAGATGTATTTACAAAAATTCCCTGGCACTGTGGTGGCTGTTACCCACGATCGTTATTTTTTAGATAATGCCGCCGAATGGATTCTCGAACTCGACCGCGGTCATGGCATTCCTTGGAAGGGCAATTACAGCACTTGGCTTGAGCAAAAAGGTACACGCTTAAAACAAGAAGAGTCATCTGAATCAGCGCGTCAAAAAACCATTGCTAAAGAACTTGAGTGGGTACGTCAAAACCCCAAAGGTCGTCAAGCAAAGGCTAAAGCACGTATGGCACGATTTGAAGAGTTGTCATCGCACGAATACCAAAAACGCAATGAAACCTCTGAAATTTTTATTCCAGTTGCCGAGCGTTTAGGCAATGAAGCGATCGAGTTTAAGGGTGTCAGCAAAGCCTTTGGCGACCGTTTATTGATCGACAATTTAAGTTTTAAAGTACCCCCTGGCGCAATTGTGGGCATCATTGGCCCTAACGGTGCGGGAAAATCAACACTGTTTCGCATGATCTCTGGCCTCGAAAAACCTGATTCAGGCGAAGTGGTGGTGGGGCAGACCGTTAAGCTTGCAGTGGTTGACCAGTCGCGTGACGAGTTGCCTGACGATAAATCGGTATTTGACGCCATTTCTGACGGTGCAGATTTGCTCACAATTGGTCGCTTTGAAATGGCAACCCGTGCTTATTTAGGTCGCTTTAACTTTAAGGGTAGCGATCAAACCAAGCGTGTGGGCCAGTTATCGGGCGGTGAGCGTGGCCGTTTACACATGGCTAAAACCTTGCTTAAAGGTGGTAATGTCTTAATGCTTGACGAGCCATCTAACGACCTTGATGTTGAAACTTTACGTGCGCTTGAAGACGCGCTGCTAGAGTTTGCGGGCTCAATTATGGTGATTAGCCATGACCGTTGGTTTCTTGACCGAATTGCCACCCATATTTTGGCATTTGAAGGTAACTCACAAGTTGTTTTTTTTGATGGAAACTATCAAGAGTACGAAGCTGATAAACGCAAACGCTTAGGTGAAAACGGTGCTGCCCCCAAGCGTTTACGCTATAAGCCTTTAATGTAAATATAATGTTCTACACCCCCACTTAGGCTTGGTCCCCAAGCCTAATCAAGGGTAATATTTATGGGCGTCATCTAGCCCTAAGTACTTATTGTAACTGCTTAGGGATTTAAAACCTGCAGTATATTTTGTTATCAGAGGTCAGTATGCGATTAAACCCCGATACGTCTTTGGTCTTAATTATTGACATGCAAGAAAAATTGATGCCTGCTATGCAAGGGGCATCAGCTCAAATTGCCACCGTTGATCGGCTTGCGCAATGTGCCCGAATAATGGGCATACCCATTTGGGCGACAGAGCATGTCGTTCAAAAAATTGGCGCTACGGTTACACCCATCGGTGAGCAGATTAATAATCGGTTGTATAAAACCCATTTTGATGCCACCCGTGAATCAAGTTTTGATGGATGGCTGCCTAAAGACCGCCATCAAGTATTGGTTATGGGCTCTGAAACCCACGTCTGCGTCATGCAAACCGTACTGGGTATGCGAGAGCAAGGTTTAGATGTGTGGGTGGTAGAAGACGGCTGCAGCTCACGCACACCAGCTGACCGCCTAGCGGGTTTGGCGCGTATGCAAGCGGCGGGGGCAAAGCTGGTAACCGCTGAAATGCCCATGTTTGAATGGGTGCAAGACAGTCAAGATATAAGGTTTAGGTCTGTGATTACGGTTGTGAAGTCGAGGCAGATACATGGTTAATGCCTGTAAACCTTTAAGCCTGTAAGTATCAGCTTAAAAGCCAGTCGCTAGCGCAAGTGCTTGCGCTAGCACCATCGGCCGTTTAGTTCTGTTGCTGCATTTCAATTTTGACCTCAAGCACTTCAAGTTGACCTTGTCTTTCAAGGTTAACTTTAATGTCTTCAGGGTTGATTTTGACGTACTTTGAAATAACTTCTATCAGCTCTTTTTGCAACTGAGGTAAGTAATTTGGTGTGCCGTTGTCACCATTGAGACGCTCGTGCGCCAAAATAATACGTAAACGTTCTTTTGCAACGTTTGCTGTGTTCTTTTTTTCGCGTAGAAAAAATGATAAAAATGACATTATTTACCCCCAAGCCAACGCTTAAGCAAACTTGGCTTTTGATATTCTGTAAATCGTAGTGGTTTGTCTTCGCCTAAGTAGCGCGCCACAACATCTAGGTAGGCCTCTGAAACGTCGCTTGATTTGATGTGAATAGCAGGTAAACCTTGGTTTGAAGCCTGCAGAACAGATTCAGACTCAGGAATGACACCAATCAGTTTGATACGCAAAATATCTTCAATATCTTTTAACGACAACATTTCACCATCTTCAACCCGTTTAGGGTTGTAGCGAGTGAGTAATAAAAATTCTTTGATAGGGTCTTCACCCATGACAGCGCGACGAGATTTTGAGGCCAAAATGCCTAAAATGCGGTCAGAATCACGTACAGAAGAGACCTCAGGGTTAGTTACCACCAAGGCATCGTCAGCAAAATAGGCGGCCAACAATGCGCCGGTTTCAATGCCAGCCGGAGAGTCGCAAACAATATAGTCAAACCCCATTTCTTTTAAGTTGTTTATGACTTTTTCAACGCCTTCTTGAGATAAGGCGTCTTTATCGCGCGTTTGTGAGGCGGGCAAGACAAATAAATTTTCTGAGTTTTTATCTTTGATCAAGGCTTGATTTAATGTTGCTTCACCCTGTATGACATTTACAAAGTCGTACACTACTCGGCGTTCGCAGCCCATAATTAAATCGAGGTTACGTAAGCCCACGTCAAAGTCGATGACTACGGTTTTGTAACCGCGCATGGCCAAACCAGAAGAAAAACTGGCGCTGCTGGTGGTTTTACCCACCCCGCCTTTGCCTGAAGTAACCACAACAATACGTGTCATAACGTAGGTACCCTTGATTTAAAAAACTTAAATGAGTGTTAATGAAATGCTACACAATTGACAGTATACGTTTAACTGCTTAGGGCTTAAAGTCAGTTTGTTTAATGTGTAAAACTGAGGTCAATAAATACCAATCAAGATTTTAGACGCTAAGCGCTTAACAACACAATAATAGATGTCAAACGCTAGGCTTTTAATGGTTCAATGATTAATACCTCGTCATTAAGGTAAATCATGCTGGGTTTACGGTGAACGGTAGCCGGTAATACACCTTCAATGATACGGTACACCCCAGCAATGGCGACCAATTCGGCATCTAAGCTGGTCGTGAAAATGCGCGCATCGGCTTGACCGAGTGCGCCAGCCATAGCCTTGCCGCGCAAAGGCCCGTAAATATGAATGTTACCGTCGGCAATCACTTCAGCCCCTTGGCTGACGACACCCATTACAATTAGGTCACATTGCCGCGCATAAATACGCTGACCTGATCTTAAGGGCCCGTGCACTACCATCGCCTGAGGGGTTGGCAAGGCTTCGGTCGCTAGAGCGGGCTGTTCAGGATCCAAGAGGGTCTCGGTAGGCGCAACCTCGGGTGTTTGCTCAGCAGATAGGGCTTCAGTAACGGGTTCGGCAGGTATGCTTTGTAGGCTCTGTGTATTGTTAGGTTCAGTCGGTTTGCTTGCAACCATATCGATCGAAACCAAACCCGCAGCCAGCGCACTTTCTAACACCGCGCCCTGGGCGCAAACCCCTAAAACCGGCAAAGCGTGTTGCGCGAAAGCGTTCAACAATGCGGGCCAATCAGGTGTTTCACTAAGCCCAGCTGCATCTATGACGACAGGCTCTTGTGCAAAAAACCCCCCTGCATCTTGCATGCGTTGCCCCAAACTGGCGATCAGTTTTTGGGTATCGGGTTCATGAAGCACCACACGCACAGCGTAGAGTGTGGCACTTTTGAATGTTAGAGCATAGTTTGATTGAGTCATAGGTTTACTGGGTTACAGAGCAGCGTTACGGAGCTAAGTTATAGGACAGGAATACAGGACAAAGTCACACGTCAGAGTCATTGGGTGCTAGTTGCCCACGTGTCTTTGAGCGTCGTAACACGGTTCAAAATAGGTTCTTCAGCGGTTGAATCAACGTGATCAGGCACAAAGTAACCCAAACGTTCAAATTGCAACAGTCCTTGATCAAGCGGTGTACCAGGCTCAAGCCAACCTTCTACCACTTCAATGGAGTGCGGGTTTAATAACTCAACAAACTGGCCATCGGCCTGATCAGGAAATGGTTCAGTAAACAAGCGATCGTAAAGATTAAACTGCGCGGGCACAGCGTGTTGAGCACTCACCCAAGTAATATTGCCTTTGACTTTAACGGCGTTTGAGCCTGCTGTGCCGCTGCGCGTATCGGGTAAATATTCAGCATGCACTTCAATTACCCGCCCCTGGTCATCTTTGATGCAACCGGTGCATTTCACAACATAGGCGTACTTTAGGCGCACCAAGCTGCCTGGTGAAAGCCTAAAGTATTTAGGGGGTGGCACCTCTGCAAAATCGTCTTGTTCAATCAACAATTCTTTGGTGAATGGGAAGCTGCGCTGCCCTGCTGAACTGTCGTGCGGGTTAATGGGGGCGTGACATATGACTGATTCATCAGCGGGTAAATTTGTAATGACCAATTTTAAAGGTTGCAAAATCGCTACAGAGCGAATCGCAACAGGGTCTTGCTCTTCGCGCAAGGCCTGGTCAAGCAAACTGTAGTCAATACGTGAGTTTGATTTAGAAACGCCTGTGCGGTCACAGAACAACCTCACTGCACCGGGTGTGTAACCGCGGCGGCGAAGCCCTGCGATGGTAGGCATGCGGGGGTCGTCCCAACCTTTGACATGGTTTTCAACCACCAGCTGCAACAGTTTGCGCTTGCTGGTGAGCACATAACTCATATTGAGTCGGGCAAATTCGTACTGTTTAGGTAGGGGGTCAGTAAAAAAACCAAGCTTGGCCAGTTTTTGTAGTGTCCAGTCGTAAAAGGGGCGTTGGTCTTCAAATTCTAAGGTGCAAATGCTGTGTGTAATGCCCTCTAACGCGTCTTCAACTGGGTGAGCCCACGTGTAGAGTGGGTAAATACACCATTTGTCACCAGTACGATGATGGGTAGCATGACGAATACGGTACATAACAGGGTCGCGCATATTCATATTGGGTGAGGCCATGTTGACTTTGGCGCGCAAAGCCATTGCACCATCTGGGAATTGGCCTGCACGCATCGCTTGAAACTGTGCCAAAGACTCATCAACAGAGCGGTCACGCCATGGGCTGTTTTGCCCAGATTCAGTTAATGTGCCACGCATTTCGCGCATTTGGGTAGGGGTTTGCTCATCAACATAGGCATCACCAGATTGAATCATGGCCACCGCGCAATCGAACATTACGTCAAAATAATCGCTGGCAAAGTACATATAAGTACCCTGGGCGTCTTGCCAATCAAACCCCAGCCATTGCACTGCATCAATAATTGAATCAACGTAGGTTTGGTCTTCTTTTTCAGGATTGGTGTCGTCAAAGCGTAAGTGACATAGTCCCCCATATTCTCGCGCTAAACCGAAGTTGAGGCAAATGCTTTTAGCATGACCAATGTGTAAAAAACCATTTGGCTCAGGCGGAAAGCGCGTACGAATTTTTGCAGGGTCTAAGGCACCCGCCTGCTGAATAACCGCTGGGCCAGGTTGGCCAGCCCAATGTTTAGTGGCAAATCGTTGGGCAGACAAATCTGACTCAATAATATGCTTGAGAAAATTTGTAGAAACAATGGGGTTCGATGATGCAGTCATGCGTTTTTATGAGCCAAAATAAAGCAAAAATAGAGCCAAATTGTAGAAAAAAGGCCAATCAAGATACCATTTTGCCACGAGGAGTCTACACTTGAAGCGTTATGGAAATTTCTTCTCTCATTTTTGGTCGTATTCAGTTCGAACTGACGGTTGCCCTTTTCTATACTTTCATCTGTTTATCGATAGGTTTAGCTTTTTTATTGGCAGTTAGTTTTGCGGGCAAGCGCGCCAATCAAAGTCAATTAAGCTCAGAAACCTTTAGGGTTTGGCTGCGTATCTTTGCGCTTGCGCTTTTTAGTGCATTCGGTTTAGGGTTTTTAACAGTTGTTGAGATGTGTGTGGTTTGGCCCATCATGATCGCGCGAATGGGTAATGTGTTTGGTCCCTTAATGTTTTTTGCTGTGGTCATTTTTGTGGTGCTTAAATCAACGGCACTAGATGTCATGCTGTTTGGCAAACAACGCGCTTCATTTGTTCAATATCGATGGGCAATGCGGCTTGTCTTGCTTGGGCTTACTCTGGTAGCTTACTTCGTAATCGTTTTTGATAGCTGGACACGCCTACCCGCTGGCACCATGATGATTGATGGTCGTTATCGCATCTACGAATGGACGGAGTTATTTGCCCAACAGTGGGCTTACATACAAAGCGTTGAGTTTTTTCTACAAGCGATCTACTCAACTGCTGGTTTGCTCTTGGGCTTTTCAGCTTGGCAGTCTAAGTTCAGGCCGCTGCATGATGACCAAGCCATATTTTTAAAGCGAGCATTAATATGGGGTCTGTTGGCACTATGCTTTCATGCCATATTAATATGGTTTTTGTATACCAACCATTTGTTGCCTTACAAACTTGAAATGAATAATATTTATTTTTTAACTTGGCTGAGCTTCTGTGCTGCGCTTGGTCTCTGGCTTGTTGCAGCTTACCTATCACTTAGTTTTTTTTCAGGCCATTTAAAACCGCGCATAGCATTCATACTTGGGGTGCCTATTGGCATGATCATACCTTCTTTAGCTTGGTTAACTGCCAATGACTTTAGAGGTGAATTTGCTGTGATGAATGCAGTCAAAGCAGCTGATGTGATCACGACAACGCCTTTTGCTTGGTTAGTATTGGGCTTAATTTTATTGTTAGCCCTATTTGTTCTCATCATCTTTGGTTTTGTGCGGTTGTCTGCCTATGCCACAACACAAGGTGTAGTACCTGTTGTTAAAGCAGGTGTTGTACCGTGATGTCATCTTATGCAGCCTCGCTAGGCCTTTTGCCCACAGACCCTGCCTTTTGGATGCCGTTGCTGTTGTTGATAATCACGGCTCTTATGGTGTTGGGCACGGTTATTTTTGATGGCTTTGATATGGGTGTGGGTTTATTGTTGCCCTTTGCGCCAGCCGCATATCGGCAAGCATTGATGACCAGCTTAGCACCTTGGCGAAGCGTCAACGAAACCTGGGTATTGCTCACTTTTGCCTTAGCGGTAGCAGCCTTTCCCTTTGCTTTTGGCAGCATCTTAAATCAACTCTATCTTCCTTTACTGTTATGTATGCTGGGGGTTGTGATGCGAAGCATTTCGTTTGAGTTTCGGGCGCGTTCAGCGGTCGTCATGCGATCGTTTTGGTTAGTCATTTTTTGCATCGGGGCGTTTCTAAGTGCATTAGGCTTAGGTTTGATACTGGCCGCCTTTGCAACGGGTTATCAGCAAGACGCGACCAATATAGGCTTCATTTTATTTGTTGCGTTGTGTGTCATGGCGGCGTGCATACTGATTGGCGCATGCTGGCTTCTGATGCGATGGGAAGGCGAAGTGCGCTTATTGGCTGCTCGCTGGGGTAGTCATGCTGTGCGCTGGGTCGCAGCTGGCATGACGGCAGTGTCAATTATGTTGGCAATGGCTAACCCTGCCATTTTGTATAAATGGACGCATATCAACAACCTTATACCTGCAGGTTTATTGTGGGGCGTCATGCTGACTTGTTTTGTTTGGTTAGAAATATATTTCAAACGTATACGTGATAAAAATACACCAAAAAAGCTATGGCTACCTTTTGTTCTGTGTGTAGTTTTACTTGCCTTGATGGTGATGGGCATACTGTACAGCCTATTCCCATTTATGGTGTTGGACGAAATCACTCTCTGGGACGCCACCCCTTCCGAATTATCGATGCGTTTAATTTTTGCAGCACTGATTATCGTCATGCCCGTAATCGTGCTGCGCCATCTGTCAAACTATAGGCTTCTTTTTAGCCCAGCAGGTGCACGTTTGTGAGTTTGAACAATAGTTTGGTTGACCCCATCAAATCCGCGCGAGAGACGCTACAACACGTATTTGGTTTCAGTGACTTTAGACCTGCTCAACAAGCCGTGATTGAACAGGTAGTTCAGGGCGGTGATGCCTTGGTGCTGATGCCCACAGGGGGCGGCAAGTCGTTGTGTTACCAAGTGCCGGCATTGGTGCGAGCAGGTGTTGGGGTGGTGATTTCCCCCTTAATTGCCTTAATGCAAGATCAGGTTGACGCTTTAAAAGAGTTAGGGGTGCGCGCCAGTTATTTAAACTCAACTCAAACTTGGCAAGATGCTAAAGCCGTTGAGTCGGCTTTGCGGCAGGGGCAACTTGATTTGTTGTATATAGCCCCTGAGCGTTTAATGACTGAGCGTTGCTTGCAGCTTTTGTCTGAAGTCGAGATTGCTTTATTTGCCATAGATGAAGCCCACTGCGTATCGCAATGGGGCCATGATTTTCGGCCTGAATATTTAAGCTTGTCAATATTGCATCAGCGTTGGCCGCATGTGCCCCGCATTGCTCTAACGGCAACGGCTACTGAAGAAACCCGTGTTGATATTGCACACCGCTTAAATTTAGAGACGGCTCAGCACTTCGTATCAAATTTTGATCGGCCTAATATTTTGTATCAAATTGTGGAAAAACATGATGCAAAACGCCAGTTAAAAGCTTTCATAGCAGAACATCACGCTGGTGATGCGGGCATTGTGTATGCGTGGTCGCGCAATAGAGTTGATGAAACAGCGCAATGGTTAAGCCAGCAAGGTGTTCGAGCTTTACCGTATCACGCTGGTCTCAGTGCCGCAACGCGGGCAGAACATCAGTCTATTTTCTTGCGAGAAGACGGCGTGGTAATGGTCGCCACGATTGCCTTTGGAATGGGCATAGACAAACCCGATGTCCGCTTTGTGGCGCACATCGACATGCCCAAATCAATCGAAGGCTACTATCAAGAAACTGGTCGAGCGGGACGAGATGGTTTGCCCGCCACCGCTTGGCTAGCCTATGGTCTGCAAGACGTGGTGCAGCAACGACGTATGATCGATGAGTCGTTGGCTGACGCCTTTGTGCGTCGTCGTCAGGCGGCTGGTTTAGACGCCATGTTGGCCCTTTGTGAGGCCGTGGTGTGTCGGCGTCAACGGTTGTTGCAATATTTTGGCCAAATTATGCCACCCTGCGGTCATTGTGATAATTGTTTGCGGCCCCCACAGACATGGGACGCCACGGTTCCTGCACAAAAATTACTTTCCACCATCTATCGGCTCTGGAAAGAGCGTTCACAGCGATACGGTTCGGGCCATTTAATCGATATTTTGACGGGCAAAAAAACCCCACGGGTGATTGAGCAGTCACACGATAGATTGACGGTGTTTGGTGTGGGGACTGATTTGTCAGCAACGGTATGGCGCAGCGTCATGAGGCAAATGCTAGCTTTGGGTTATTTAATGGTTGATCAAGAGGGCTATGGTACCTTTGCCATGGCTGAAAGCAGTTTGCCGGTGTTGCGTGGCCAACAATCTTTAAGGTTGCGCAGAGATATGGTGGCACCCGTTAAAGCCAGTAAGACGGCTAATGGGCGACAGAAACAAGCTTTAAACGTGCCAGATTTTGCGCAAGCATTTTTTGAGGTGTTACGCCAATGGCGTGCCCAAGTTGCTAAAAGTCATGGTGTGCCGGCGTATGTCATCTTTCATGATGCCACGCTCTTAGAAATTGCGATTGAACGGCCACAATCATTAGAGGCCTTGAGCCAAATTAATGGTGTTGGTACACGTAAACTTGATGCGTATGGGCAAGACATTTTGTTGCATCTACAAGCATCAAAATAATGTAGCTGTGGGGTTAGGTGTTTGATCGGGCGGCGTTAAGCCCAAATGTCGCCATGAGGCTTGTGTCGCGACACGGCCACGCGGCGTGCGATGTAAAAAACCACGTTGAATCAGGTAGGGTTCAATGACATCTTCGATGGTGTCACGCTCTTCACCAATGGCCGCGGCTAAGCTTTCAACCCCAACTGGGCCGCCATCAAATTTGAGCACAATCGCTTCGAGTAATTTACGGTCCATTAAGTCAAGCCCTAAGGGGTCGACTTCTAGCATGGCTAAGGCATCAGAGGCGCTGGATTTTTCAATCGTGCCATTGCCTTTGACTTGTGCGTAATCGCGCACGCGCCGCAGTAAGCGGTTCGCAATACGGGGGGTACCGCGGGCGCGGCAGGCAATTTCTTGAGCGCCTTCAGGCGTAATAGACACTTTAAGTAAATTGGCGCTACGCGTCACAATGCTTGACAGTTCTTCTGCCGAGTAAAAATCAAGCCGCGACACAATACCAAAACGGTCACGCAAGGGGTTGGTAAGCATGCCCGCGCGGGTCGTAGCACCCACAAGCGTGAACGGTTGCAAGTCAATTTTGACACTGCGCGCGCCGGGACCTTCACCAATTAAAATATCAATTTGAAAGTCTTCAAGTGCGGGGTATAAAATTTCTTCAACAACAGGCGAGAGCCGATGAATTTCATCAATAAACAAAACGTCGTTACGTTCAAGGTTGGTGAGTAGGGCGGCTAAGTCGCCTGGGCGTTCAAGCACGGGGCCAGAGGTTTGACGCAGATTGACCCCCATTTCATAAGCCACAATATGTGCCAAAGTGGTTTTACCCAAGCCTGGTGGGCCAAATAATAAGACGTGGTCTAGCGACTCAGCACGATTACGGGCTGCTTGAATAAAAACTTGTAGTTGCTCACGCACCCGTTGTTGACCCACGTACTCTTGCAACGCTTTGGGGCGCAAGGCTCTTTCAACCGACTCTTCGTTAGGTGAGAAGCTTACCGGGTTGACGATACGGTCAACCGGGGGTTGCGCTGAGAGGTTGTCTGACTGAATTGCCATAAAATTAATCTAACTTATAAAGGTCTTTCTAATCGTACACTATGGAAGAACAATTGGCGCTTAGCCAAATGTTTTGCGTACGGATTTATGCACAAACTCATGCGCAAACTCATGCACAAACTAACCTTAATCAGCTAAACCCCATGACTCTTGAATCCTTAAGCCCCAGCTACGCCGATGTTTGCCAAGCCAGCCAACGTTTAAAAGGTGTCGCGCATCATACCCCCGTCATGACTTCCCAAACGTTAAATGACATGCTTGGCGCGTACGTGTTTTTTAAATGTGAACATTTACAACGTGGTGGCGCTTTTAAGTTCAGAGGGGCCTATAACGCCATCGCAGCATTAACTGATGCGCAACGAGCAGCGGGCGTGGTGGCGTTTTCATCGGGTAACCATGCCCAAGGCGTGGCCTTGGCATCGCGCTTATTAGGGGCACGAGCCACCATCATTATGCCCAGCGATGCACCTCAAAGCAAAATCGCTGCCACAAGGGGTTATGGCGCCCAAGTTATTCATTACGATCGCACCACCGAAGACCGTAGTGCCATCGCGCTAGAGATTCAACAACGTACAGGTATGTATTTGGTGCCGCCCTTTGACGATGAAAACGTTATCAGTGGCCAAGGTACCGCTGCCAAAGAGTTGTTTGAGGAAGTCGGTGAGCTAGATGCTTTAACTGTGTGTTTAGGCGGGGGCGGTTTGTTAGCAGGCAGCGCTATTGCAGCGGCAGCGTTAAGCCCAAATTGTAAGGTTTATGGGGTTGAGCCCGAGGCGGGTAACGATGTTCAGCAATCGTTTAGGTCAGGGTCGATTGTACGTATTAACCCACCCCAGTCGATTGCTGACGGGGCACTCACGCTGGCGGCAGGTGACAAGACCTTTCCGATTATTCAAAGGTTGGTGAGTGATATCTTGACTGTGACAGATACTCAGCTGATTCAAACCCTTAAGTTTTTTGCCGAACGAATGAAAACTCTGGTTGAGCCAACTGGTTGCCTAGGTGCTGCTGCGGTGCAGCATGGCGCCCTTGCTATTAAACCCAATAGTCGTATAGGAGTTATCGTGAGTGGTGGTAATGTAGACTTATTAACGTATAGTCGTTACTTAAGTATGCCAACATAAAGCTTGACAGCATAGCAGGAGACAGCAATGCGAATTTTAGTCATAGGCGGCTCAGGTTTTTTAGGGCAACAAATAATTGGCAAACTTGCTGTGCGCGGCGACCCAATGATCGTGCCCACACGTCGATTAGTCAACGCGCGTGAGCTGTTGGTGTTCCCCACCGTTACAGTACAAACGGGCGATATTCATAACGATCAGAAACTTAATGAATGGGCGCGCGATCACGATGTGGTGATTAATTTGGTTGGGGTATTGCATAGCCGCCCTGGCCAACCTTATGGCCCTGATTTTGAACGCGCTCATGTCACGTTGCCGGCTCGCATTGCTAAAGCGTGTGTTGAGCAAGGTGTGAAGCAATTCATTCACATCAGTGCTTTGGGGGCTGATGAAATGGGTCCCAGCGGTTATCAACGATCAAAGGCGGCAGGTGAGGCCGCAATCTGGGCTGCGTGTAAAGGCCATGACGATCTCTGCGCGACTATTTTTAGGCCCTCAGTGGTGTTTGGCCCAGGCGACAGATTTATGAATATGTTTGCACAGTTGGCAAAGTTTTTTCCTGTTTTGCCCATGGCAGGCAGTAAAACCCGTATGCAACCGATTTATGTGGGTGATGTCGCGCAAGCAGTTGTGAATACGCTTGGCAATGACCATATGTGCGGTCAAACCTTTGACTTGGCTGGCCCGCATATTTACACCTTACGTGAGCTCGTTAAATTGGCCTCAAAATGGAGCGGGCATGAACGAAGCGTGATTGATTTACCGCCGAGCATCAGTCGTTTGCAAGCCGCTTTTTTTGAGCTGTTACCTGGCGACCCTTTAATGTCTCGCGACAATCTAGATTCGTTAAAGGTTGATAACGTCAGCCAACAACCCATGAGCCCTTTGCTTGGCATTATGCCTACAGCGCTTGAGGCCATTGCGCCGATGTATTTGAGAAAAGGTAGCTAATCGGGCTGCTTAGAAAGTCAAGCGCTTTAAGGCCGCTTCAGTCAGGCCAGCTGAATTTATCTCGATAACTGCTTGAGCGCCAAACGAATGCCTTCAGAAACCGTCGCGTCGGCAGGCACCGTTTTAACAGCGGTGGCAGATTCTTTGTCCGAGTAACCCAACCCAATCAACGCTTGCAAAATATCGGTATGGTGGCTCGTTGAGGTGTGAGTGATGCTGCCGATATCAGCGCCTAGTTTTCCGCGTAACTCAAGCAGTAAGCGTTCAGCGGTTTTTTTGCCGATGCCGGGTGCCTTCATGATGCGGGCACTTTCTTGTTGAGTAATGGCTTGCGCTAAATCATGAACAGACATGCTAGACAAGACTGCCAAAGCAGTGCGGGCGCCAATGCCAGACACTTTGACCAACTCACGAAACGCACGACGCTCGTCTGCGGTGGCGAAGCCGAATAAAAGATGGGCGTCTTCACGCACAACCAAGTGCGTCAGTAAGGTGACCTCACGACCGATTTCAGGTAAGTCATAAAAAGTGGTCATCGACACTTCAATTTCGTAGCCCACACCTTGCACATCAAGACCAATGCGCGGTGGTGATTTCTCAAATAGCTTGCCTGTTAAACGACTGATCACGCGCTTTACTCCGTAGAAGAAACATGACGTATACGACCTTGGCGCAACCCAGTGCGGCCTCGGCTTAGTGTTTGTTGCGTCAACCCATGAGCCCCCAGTGCTAGGCTTAATGGTGCAATATGGGCATGACAAATGGCGCAGGCTAGCGCATCTGCCGCATCGGGGCCTGGCACGCCACTTAAGTTCAATAAACGCTGAACCATTGACTGCACTTGCTCTTTTGCCGCTTTGCCATGACCGACCACTGATTTTTTAATCTGTAACGCCGTGTATTCATGCACGTCTAAATCACTATCGGCTAAGGCGCATAGTGCTGCGCCGCGGGCTTGACCAAGCAACAAGGTTGATTGCGGGTTGGTGTTCATAAACACGATTTCAATGGCTGCCAAGGTTGGTTGAGTGTCTTGAATGATTTGACGCAAATTATCAAGAATGACACGCAATCGTTGTGCTAGCGGTTGGTCTGACGGTACAACGATTGAGCCACTGGTTACATAACTGAGGCGTGTACCCTTTACATCGATTACACCAAAACCTGTGCGACGTAGACCAGGGTCAACACCTAAGATACGCATGCTATCTTTAATGCCTAAAGTGTCGCATGCCCGTCAGCACCATGACGATATCACGCTCGTTAGCGGCGGCGATTACTTCGTCATCACGCATGCTGCCACCGGGTTGTATGACGCAACGCGCGCCCGCATCAATCACCACATCAAGCCCATCTCGAAATGGAAAAAACGCATCAGACGCAACACAACTGCCCTCTAAAGAAAGCTGTGCGTTTTGTGCTTTGATGGCTGCAATGCGAGCTGAGTCAACACGACTCATTTGCCCTGCACCGACGCCTAAGGTAGCACCTTGACCCACAAACACAATAGCGTTTGATTTGACATATTTGGCCACTTGCCAGGCAAACATCAGATCGTTCATTTGTTCAGTCGTGGGGTGACGTTGAGTCACCACATGTAAGCCACTAGGTTGTACATTGTTGACGTCAGGGGTTTGAATTAACCAACCCCCACCGACTCGTTTTACATCAATATCATTTTGCCCGTCGCCTTTGGTAACGGTCAGAATACGAATATTTTTCTTGGTTTTAAAAACGGCTAAGGCTTCGCTATCAAATGCGGGGGCAAGTAAGACTTCCACAAACTGACTGCTAACGGCTTCAGCTGTGGCGGCATCAACACGGTGATTGAATGCAATGATGCCACCAAACGCTGAGGTTGGGTCGGTGCGAAAGGCCTTTAGATAGGCGTCGTAGATTGATTCAGCAATGGCCACGCCACATGGGTTGGCATGTTTGACGATGACGCAAGCGGGCTCGTTAAACTGACGTACGCATTCCCATGCGGCATCAGCATCAGCGATATTGTTGTATGAAAGCCCTTTACCGTGTAATTGTTGGAAGTGACCTAGCGCACCGGTAGGCATTGCAGGGTCACGATAAAAGGCGGCGAATTGCTGCGCGTTTTCACCGTAACGTAGCACTTCGTGTCGATGCAGCTGCAAAGTTAAGGTGCGCGGCCACGTTTCGCGTTCAGGTACTTGATCTTGGGTGGGCTCAGCTTGAACTAAGCTGCTCAAATAGGCTGCAATCGCCCCATCATAAGCAGATGTGTGGGCATAGACTTTGGTTGCAAGTGATAAGCGAAAACTGTAAGAGGTTTGACCGTGTAGACGATCAAATTCACGCAAAACCGTATCGTAATCAGCAGGGTCAATCACCACAGTGACACCGCCGGCTTCGGTACCGTGGTTTTTAGCGGCGGCACGCAACATGGCAGGCCCACCGATATCAATATTTTCTACCGCGTCTTCAAATGAACAGTCTGGTTTGGCCACGGTTTCACGAAAGGGGTACAAATTAACGACCAGTAAATCGATGGGTTCAATGTTGTGTTGCGCTAAGGTCTGCATATGGTCTGCGCTGTCGCGTCGAGCCAGTAAGCCGCCATGAACTTTAGGGTGGAGCGTTTTGACACGACCATCTAAAATTTCGGGTGAGCCAGTATGTTGAGCCACCTCGGTGACTTGTAAGCCAGCGTCGCGCAACATTTTAGCGGTGCCACCGGTTGATAGTAGCTTGATACCACGTTGGGCTAGGGCTTGAGCAAACTCGAGAATGCCTGTTTTGTCTGAAACTGAAAGTAATGCAGTTTGAATCGTCATAAGGGTGTTGATATTGGTAGATTATTAAATTGGGTCGGTAAGTTGTATGCGTTTATTTTGTTGAATTAATTTTTTCAAAAAATTGCAACCAGTTTATATGCTGCATTCAAGGGTCTATTAAATGGTGTTCAAGCAATTTTTTTCGTAAGGTATTGCGGGTAATGCCCAGCGCTAGCGCTGCACGAGATTGGTTACCTTTCGCATGCTGCATGGCCACTTCAAGCAACGGTTTTTCAACAAGGTGAATCACCATTTGCCACATATTATGGGGTTGCATACCGCCCAAGTCAGCCAAGTAGCGTTCTAAACTCTGTCTTACGCATTCGTCTAGCGGAGTTATCGTTGTCATTTTGTCTCTCAAGCCGCATGTTGTTCAAAGTGGTTCATGCGCGCATCAAGCGCTGTCATGATGGCTTGATATTGTTTTGCGCTTGATTCTATCGTGTTTAATTCTTGTCGCAATGCTTCTGTGTTCGGTAGTGCCGACAAATACCAGCCAATGTGTTTGCGGGCAGTTCTGACGCCAGCTTGTTCACCATAGAAAGCGTAATGCTCTTGAAGGTGTTCGAGCAAGTCATTTTTGAACTCAATTAGGTTAGGTGAGGGTAAATGCTGACCTGTTTTTAAGAAATGGTTTATTTCACGAAATATCCAGGGGCGCCCAAGCGCTGCACGGCCAATCATGACAGCATCGGCCCCAGTGTAAGCCAGCACATCACGGGCTTTTTCTGGGGTATCAATATCACCATTAGCAATGACAGGTATTTTGATGGTGGCTTTCACCTCGCGAATAGTGTCGTACTCGGCCTGACCTTCAAAGAGGTCAGCACGCGTGCGACCATGTAAGGTGATGGCTGCAATTCCTGTTTGTTCGGCCAATTGTGCAATGCGAACTGCATTTTTGTTGGAACGGTCCCACCCGGTGCGGGTTTTAAGGGTCACAGGCACGTTGTAGGGTGCACAGGCGTTCACCACAGCTTCAAGAATGCGTTGCACGAGGTCTTCATGCTTAAGTAGGGCCGAGCCAGCCGCCACTTGGCAAACCTTTTTAACGGGGCAACCCATATTAATGTCAATAATGCGAGCTCCTTTTTTAATATTGAAGACAGCTGCTTGTGCCATCATGTCTGGGTCACCACCAGCCAGTTGAACCGTAATAGGGTCAATTTCACCATCGTGATTTAGGCGTCTAGAGGTTTTAACGCTGGCCCATAATTGCGGGTTGCTGGCTGCCATTTCAGACACGGCGTGGCCTGCCCCTAAACGTTTACATAATTTTCGATACGGCCGGTCTGTCACCCCAGCCATAGGGGCGACAAAAACAATATTGGGGAATGACCACGAGCCGATTTGCATAGATGTATTGTAGAGTAGGCCGCTAAGGCTTTATTAATCATCGCTGAAGCCGTTTGTTTAAAGCACTGAGATAATCTTTGATCTAGGCATTGCAGCGCTTCATATGACGATTTTTACGACGTTGATTATTGCCGTAAACCTTGCATTAATTGGCGTGCCAAGGGTGCACGTAAAAATGGCAAAGTATCAAACGCCAAAAGCGTTAAACCCGCTATATGTTCAATGGGCGACCAACCGGTTGTGAAAATATCTGACATAAAAGAGGTCAGTTTGCTGGTAACGCGGCGGTCGTTTTGTCTAAGGCTGTCGTAAATAGATAAAACTTTTTCGGGTGTTCGTGAAGGGTTTGCTACCCAATCGCGCAGGCAGTGCGTCAGCGTAGCCGCATCACGTAAACCTAAGTTCAAGCCTTGACCTGCAACGGGGTGCAACGTTTGGGCGGCGTTGCCAATGGCCACGCATCGTCCCATCACAGGGTGGGGGTTGAGGCTTTGATAAAGCTGAAAGCGATTGAACGGCTGCGTCAAATTTAAACGCCCTAAACGGTCACCAAAGGCAAGGGTGATGGCATTAGATGCGTCAGCTAACGACATAGCTGTAATTGCATCTGCTTGTTTTGGTGTGCAACACCACACTACCGATTGCGTTGCGGTGCCATCAGGGTGCGGCAAAATCGCCAGCGGCCCATCTTGCGTAAAGCGCTCAAAAGCCCAGCCAGGCCGGGGCGCTGAGACCACGGCGCACCCTAACAAGGCTACTTGTTTAGGGTTGGCTTCAGGGGTCGATGCACCTAGTTGGCTGGCGCTCATGCCATCTGCCTGCACACCTAAACGAGCATGGTAGGTATGTTCGCCTTGGGTAATAGTGATGGGGAAATCTTCTGGTGCGCTGTCTGATTCACAGGTGCCTGCATTGACAGGTGCATCAGACTCTACATGTCGGCCAACATGACTGCCTTGACGGGCTAATTTGTCTGAGGCTTGAAAACCGTCAGCCATTGACGCAACACCGCCCGTTAAAATGGTAAGCCCCGATTTTTTGGCGGCTTCGAGCAGTAAGGCATGCAACTGTGCATAGCGCACGATATAACCCAACGCTTTAACATTAAAGTCTTTGGGGTCAATCACCGTGCGGCCTAGACGGCCGCGCTGTGAAACGTGTACCTTATTAATCGCTTGATAATGTGCTGGCCAACCATCTAAATCAGTCAACAAAACGCGACTGCCTTCGTTGATGGCAATCACGCGTGGGTCGACAGTAGCTTGATAGCCATAACGACCCATATCATCGTGATGAAACAGCGCAATACGAGCCGGGTTAGGCGCGAGCCTAGCAAGCATAAGGGCAAGCGCCGTACCGGTGGGGCCACCGCCAATAATTGCAACATCGAATTCTATGTTTTTCATTTCCATAGAGTTTACAACTGCTAACCCGTGCCGATTACAATAACCTCTATGACAAAATCTTCTGCACCTAACAAACCTGAAACCCGTAACGAATCCTCAGTCCTAAATACATCTCAATCAACCTCAATCCCCTCGCAGGCCGAACCTTTCGGCATTCGCAGCAAGGTAGTTGCCGGGTTGCTGTCTTTTTACGGCGGCTGGTTTGGTGCACACTGGTATTACTTAGGGCGTCCCTACGCAAAATGGCTCACTTTCACCGTCGTTGCATGCTTGCTATTGACCAGTCAAGCTCCCGTTTGGTGGGACACCCCGGCACTTTTTGTCGTATTTATTCCCGCCATCGCCGGGTTTATAGAGGCGATGGTGTTGTGTTTAATGTCAGACGAGCGCTTTGATGCACGCTACAACCCCGGTTATGTACGTATCAAACACACCGGCTGGGGGCCCGTTTTAGTTGCCATTACCGGTCTGCTATTGGGCACTGTACTCACCTTATTCGCCATCGCCCACGTGGTGTTACATATTTGGCAGCGATTGGGCTGGCTTGAGGGGTTGAAGTTTTAATCCTCTAGTTCGTCAAAGCTGACTTAATTAGTTGCGGTCAGGTCGTTCGCCATCAGCGCTTCAATTTCAGCCCGTTCAACCGGCACATCGCGGGTAAGCAGTTCGCACCCGTTTGGTGTGACCAAAGCATCGTCTTCAATGCGAATGCCAATATGCCAAAACTGTTCGTGTACATCCTCTTGGGGCCTGACATATATGCCTGGCTCGATGGTTAGCACCATACCGGGTTGTAGCTGTCGCCAGGGCGGTGTAACACTCGCGTCATCATCAGTTGTTGAAACTGGTTCAACAGGTAAATCGCGATACCGCCCCACATCGTGTACATCTAAGCCTAACCAATGCCCCGTGCGATGCATGTAAAAATGCTTGTACGTTTCTTCCTCAATTTGGCTGTCTAGCGACCCTTTGAGTAAACCTTCATCAATTAAGCCTTGGGTAATCACGCGCACCGCCGCCTCGTGGCCCGAATTAAAGTGATGCACCGGTGATGTGCGTTCAATAGCTGCTTTTTGAGCGGCTAGAACAATATCGTATAAGGCGGCTTGTGGCCCGCTAAATCGCCCATTAACTGGAAAGGTGCGGGTGATGTCTGACGCGTAGCCGTTAAGCTCACAACCGGCATCGATTAATACTAAGTCACCATCATGCATTAGAGTCGCACCCGCGCGATGATGCAAAATGCAGGTATTTTGACCAGCTGCGACAATGGTTTCGTAAGCAGGGCTTTGCGCACCATGTTGCCTAAAAACTTTCAGTATCTCAGCCTCAAGCGCGTATTCAGCGATACCAGGGCGAGCCGCCCGCATCGCTTGTCGATGAGCTTGCGCGGCGATACGCGCAGACTGGTGCATCATGTCGCATTCGGCGCCGTCTTTAATCACCCGCATATCGGTTAAAACGGGCGATAAGTCGGTTATTTGTGTCGGTACAGCCTTAAGCCCTCGGGCTGACGACTTAGCCTGTGACAACCAGGTTTGCAGCTGGGTCAGTAGATCAGGTACTGCGGCATGGGGCATGGGGGTCCAAACTTGTCGATGACCAACAAGCGCATTGGGCAGCCATTCATTCAAATCATTGTGGTCAAAGGCTTGATCAAACCCAAACGTTGCAGCGGCTTCATATGGGCCCCACAACAGACCTTCCCAGATTTCCATCTTAGGGTCTTTGGCCTGACAAAAAAGTGTGCTGCGCGATCCGTTCGGCCCCGCCTCAAGCACTAACCAAGCGTCAGGCTCATTAAACCCCGTTAGATAGTAAAAACTGCTGTCAAACCGAAACGGGTAGGGGCTGTCAGCATTACGCATTTTGAGGCGGCCGGTGGGTATTAAGGCGATACCCCCACCTTGAGCTTCAAGGGTGGCCAGTAAACGTTGGCGTCGGGCTTTAAAGACCGACAAATCGAAAGCGGGAAGTAAGGGTGCCATGGTTCACATACTACAATCATTCTTAGAAAAATGAGTTGAATGTCTTGCGCGTGAGTAAGGTTGAATAAATGGAAGTCTTGTCTTGGCTGGTGCCGTGGGAATTTTCACCGACGCTATTAATTGGTTTCACGGTAGCCATTGTTTTGTTTGTACGAGGCTCACGGGTTAAGCGGGTCAGCGGTGTGCGTAAAGCCTTGTTTTGGTCAGGCATCGTTTTACTTTATCTTTCATTGCATACCTTGCTTGATTACTACGCCGAGCGCATGTTTTTCATGCACCGCATACAGCATTTAGTTTTGCATCACCTTGGCCCCCTCGTTTTGATGGCAGCCTACCCCGGTTCAGTTATGCGGGCTGGCCTACCTTTACGGTGGCGTGCTCGCTTGCGGTGGTTTAATTCAACCTTGCCGGGGAGGTCGATTATTGCGGTCATGACCAACCCAATTTTTGTGCCCGCACTCTTTGTGTTCTTAGTGATCGTGTGGCTAGTACCCTCAATACAGTTTTATTCCATGCTCGACTGGCGTTTGTACCGACTCATGAACTGGTCAGTGGTGATTAGCGGGTTTATGTACTGGAATTTAATTCTTGATCGCCGTACATCGCCCCCTGCAGCGATGTCGCCGGGTGGGCGCGTCATTTCACCAATCGTAACCATGGCGCCGCAAATGGTGGCGGGTGCCATCATTGCCTTCACCGAACGTGACCTTTACCCTTTATTTGATTTATGTGGTCGAGCCATTGCCATGGCGGCCACCACTGATCAAAGTATTGGGGGTTTAACCATGTGGATACCTGCCGCGCTGACTGAAGTGGTTGGTTTATTGGTTGCTTTGGGTAATTTGATGCGGCTTTCTGATAAAGGCCGATGGGGTGTTAAAGCGCAGGCTAAAACAGAGATCAAAGCTGAAATTAAACCTGATGCCACTGCACAGAAGCCGATCAAGCCAGCCATTTAAACAATTAAAGATCAGTTGGGGCCCACCCCAGTTCATACATGTGGTCTAACTATTATTTTCTCAGGGCTAATTAAGCTCAGCGATCAAGGCTTTAAGTTGTGATATTTGCGACCAATTGCCACGGTAGCGGCAAACATACCCGCTTTACTGCCGCAGTCATAGCGAATACCTTCAAAACGATGCGCAAATACGGCTTTTTCGTTCATGAGCGAGGCGATACCGTCGGTAAGTTGAATTTCACCCCCGGCACCGGGTTGTGTTTGGCGCAGGTGAGCAAAAATACGGGCATCAAGTACATACCGGCCCACCACAGCTAAAGTAGAAGGGGCCTTGCTGGGCGAGGGCTTTTCAACAATATGGGTGACACGACCAGTTAAGGGCCCAGCCGGTTCGGTGGCAACAATACCGTATTTATCAGTGTCTTCACGGGGTATATCTTGTACCCCCAAAATACTACCTTGGTAGGTCAGGGCGACGTCAATTAATTGACCTAAAACAGGGCGATCAGCATCGATTAAATCGTCTGCAAGCAATACCGCAAAAGGCTCTTCGCCCACAATGGGGGCGGCTGTTAACACCGCATGGCCTAGGCCTAGTGGGGCAAACTGGCGAATATAAATACAGTTGACGTTAGAAGGCAAAATGCTGCGAATCATCGACAGCATGACATCTTTTCCCTTACGCTCTAGCTCGGCCTCAAGCTCAGGTGAAGCATCGAAATGGTCTTCAATTGAACGTTTACTACGACCCGTAACAAAAATTAAATCAGTCACACCAGCCGCCACCGCTTCTTCAACGGCATACTGAATTAATGGCTTGTCAACCACGGGCAGCATCTCTTTAGGCATCGCTTTCGTGGCAGGCAAAAAGCGCGTGCCAAGACCTGCAACGGGAAATACAGCTTTTCTGACAGGGCGCATGGTTTAATTTCTCGAAAATAAATCGTATGATTATTATATGAGTCATTTCAAACAACCTTTTGTCAAACGCAGCTTTGTGGCCCTTTTAATTTGTGCGCTGGTACCAGCCAGCTTCACAACCGCTTCAGCACAGCCCGTTGGCTTACCTTCATTGGGTGCTGCGTCAGCCGCTGACTTGTCACCCGCGTGGGAACGTCGGCTTGGTGAATCAATTATTGCTCAAGGCCGCATTGATCCTACCTATGTGCACGACCCAGACATTAATCAATATTTAAACAATATGGGGCAACGTTTGGTGCGATATGCTCCAATCAGCTCAACAGCCATTGATTTATTTGGCGTTAAAGACCCGGTTATTAACGCCTTCGCTTTGCCAGGTGGTTTTATTGGGGTCAACACAGGTTTGATGGTCGCAGCCACTAATGAGTCTGAATTGGCGGGTGTGGTGGCCCACGAAATTGCACACGTCACACAGCGTCATATCGCCCGCGGTTTTACCCAACAAAAACAAAGTAGCCATATCGCTTTGGCTTCCATTGCGGCAGCTTTGCTAGCTGGTTTAGCTGGAAGTGCCAATTTAGGCGCTGGCATGGCAGCATTTGGTCAAGCCGCAGCGGTTGATGGTCAACTTGGCTTTTCTCGTGACGCCGAGCGCGAGGCTGACCGAGTTGGGTTCCAAATGCTCTCTAAATCGGGCTATAACCCAGAGGGTATGCAAGACTTGTTTGAACGTTTAATGCAGGCTTCACAATTTAATGAGCGTGGTGGTGGGGCTTATTTATCGACCCACCCCATGAGCATTGATCGCATGACCGATATGCAAAATCGCACTCGCACCTTAGCCAAAAGTGGCTACCGTGACAGCGATGCATTTTGGTATGTGAGGGCGCGTGCTCGGGTCTTACAAGCTGAAGATCGGCAGTTTTTAGCGCGTGTGCGTGAGCAATTACAAGACGAAGCGCGAAGGCTAACGGGTGTCAAGCGCTCGTCAGCTTTTCTGGGTTTAGCTTTAGTTGAGCTCAAGCAAAGTAACGTCGCAGCAGCCAAAGACTTTTATCAGCGAGCGCTAAGCGGCGCAACCGCTTCACCTTATTTGGCGCGTGTTGAGGTTGAGTTAGCCCTGACCGCAGGGCAACCTGAGCGCGCCTTAGCGCTTAGCGATGTAAGCATGAAGCGTTGGCCTGACCAACAGTCACTCACCAACTTACATGCCCAAGCCCTACAACAGTTGGGGCGGTACGCTCAGGCAGCTAAATTTTTAGTAACGCAACTGAAACGTTGGCCGACACAAGACCCAAGTTTGTATCAAGCTTTAGCCAATAATTTGGCACAAGCGGGTGATAGCATTGGGGCGCGTCGATCAATGGCAACGTATTACACCCTGACAGGCGCATTTCCAGCGGCGATGTCGCAGCTGCAACAAGCACGTCAAATCTCTAAAGATTTTTATCAGCAATCTCAAATAGACGTGCAAATACGTCAGTTGACTGAAAAAATGGCAAATGAGCGAGAAGTCATACAGCGCTTCAGTGGCTAGCCCGATCAAAAAAACGAGCTAAACGTTGAGGTAGCCACAGCAAGTTACCTGGAAAGGCTCCTGTTGTAAAGCCTGCATGGCCCCCTTCAGCAGGCTGGTGCAACAGCACTGCGTCGCTGGCATCACGTGGGCTGGGTAACGAGCCCTCGGGTATAAAGGGGTCGTTGCGGGCATTTAATACCAAAGTGGGTAGTTTGATGTGTGATAACCAAGGTTTGCTGGAAGCCTTGCGCCAGTAGTCATCAGCATCTTGAAAGCCATGCATGGGGGCCGTGTAAGTATCATCAAAATCACGCAAGGTGCGTGCACGGTGAATGCGCATCACATCAAAGGTGCCAGGGAACTGTTTCGCTTTTTCAATAACCTTTGGTTTAAGTGATCTTAAGAAAAAACGCGTGTAAACCGTTCTACAAAAGAAATCGTGGCTGAGTTGTTCACCTGCGGCCCACAAATCAATTGGAGCGGCTACAGCTGCGGCCGAGTGAAGTGATGGGAAAGTATTTGCAGCGTGTTCGCCTAAATACTTTAACAAGGCATTGCCCCCCAATGATACCCCCACAGCGTGCCAGAGCGCATGGGGTACATGCTGTTGAACCGTATTGAGTATGAAGCCCACCTCTTCAGAGTCGCCTGAATAATAAGCGCGAGCCAGTCTATTAGGTACGCCACTACAGCCTCTAAAGTGTGCAATCACAACTACCCAGCCCCGCGCCCGAAAGTATTGCATGATCGATTGTGCATAGCGGCTACGGCTACTGCCCTCAAGGCCGTGAAGCAAGACTAAGGCGTGGGTGTTTTGTGTGCTACTTAGTACCGTTTTGTCGTAGTCGTTAAGCCAGCGATCAGCCATGGCTTCAGAGGGTATGCCTTGCGCTTGTGCCTCGTCACGCGCAGGTTTGACAACGATGCCAGGCGTGCTCCAGTCAAGGTCAATGAAGTCACCGTCAGGCGTGTCAACTCTTTCACGAACAAAGCGTAAAGTGTGAGTGGGCGTAGCCAAGGCACTATAAAGTGTTTGACTATGAGGGCCAGGCAGCCAAAATGGGGTGGGGCAGGCTGATGTGTCGAGTTGAGCAGTCACAAGCTAAATTTTTCTCAATGACCGTGGTCGTGAATGGCCATGTTGGGGTCAAGCTTGTAATGGGTGCCGCAATAAGGGCAACTGACTTCACCGGTATGGGCAATATCTAAAAACACCCGAGGGTGCATATTCCATAACGGTGTTTTGTCGCCAGGGCAATGCAATGGTAGGTCTTTAGCGGTCACAATAACCGAGCCTTCTTGCGTATTTAACATGCTGTTACCTTTCTTATTTCTAACTGTTGGTATTGTACCCAATGGAGGCAATACAAATAATATTGAAAATTCAAATTTGGGTAGTAGGCACGATGCCACCATCAGCAGATTTTGAATTTGGAACATCTAGCAATTCCGTCACTCCGGCGTAGGGTAAATACAAATTAAGTGTCTTGCATAATAGTAAGTATGTTATTGTTTTTTTAGCGAGCCTTTTTCCTAAAATAAAATTAATTAGATTGATAAATTGACAATGATGTTTTTAATTGGCAACATTTGAGTGTCAACATTTGAGTGTCAAAAAACTTTCTTAATCTTCGTGAGATTCTGTTCATGATTAATGTAGCGAATTACAAACCCGTCGGAGATAAAAAAAACTCAGACTATTTCGAGGGTTATCGCGAAAAAATATATGAGCGACGTCAAACGTGTGGTTTGACCGATTTAATTGAAGATATGGCTGCTGTGGTTGTACAAGTACAAACTGGTGACGCACTTTCGTACATCAAAGAATTGTATTTGATGACCCCATATCGATATCAAGCTAGTTTCATTAATAGCACCCATAAGATTTATTGCCTTGTTAATACGATCGATGCGCCGATATTTTTTTTACTAGAACCACTTGATAATGGCTTTAACGACGACATCACTCGAATAAATAAACTATACCCGAATGCATGCGAAAAGTTTAATGCGCGTTATGTTGGTGAGGTTTTTAAAACAAAAAATAAGAAAGAGACCCAATCTATTTTGACATCACATGATATTCATTTTGTTGACGTGAAACCAGATGAAAATCTTTTTTATTCCAACCCCCATTTTTCTTTTACCTGTATGTCTGACTTTACCTACAATAGAGTGGGTTACGTTGATGTAAATTTGTTTGATTTTGAGGCACTGGAATTAGGCCAATCTTTTTCTTTGACTAAACACCAACAGGCTGAATTAGATGGTATTCATGCATGGGGTATAAGTAAGGGTGTTGCACCGTTGATTAAAGGCATTGACCATCTCGCTACACGCATACTAGCTGGCGAGCGAGAAGATGCTATTTTAGAGTTTTTATGTTTATCAAATTATTATTTTTGGGGTGCCTATAATATTAAAGATATGAACTCCTCTACTAATGTAAATCGTGTGTTGCACGGTAATGATATTCGATCTCCTGCTAAAGTATTTACAGCAAATAATATTCCTTATATGGTCAACTCTTTTGACCGCCTACCGATGCCAACAGAAAGTTTTGTTCGTAACTATGGGCGACGTTTGCATCATATTGCGTATGAAATTATTGATGGTGATAGTTCGATGGGTGAAAAAAACATTGATCATGTTGTGAATACCTTGCGTGATGAAGCGAATGTTCATTTTTTAGCTAATATTTTTGGTGATTGTAAAGACGTACCTGATTTAAAACAGATTTTTTCAAAACATTCGGCTTACTCTATTTTAATTACCGAGTATGTTGAGCGTTGTCACCAGTTTGATGGTTTTTTTACAAAACAAAATGTTGCGGCTTTAACGAATGCGGCAGGTCTAGATGAAGAGATAAAGCCCGCACATCATGGGGTCGTCGGCGACTAATACGATGCTGTTTTGAACAAGGCCCGAATTTCGATCAATTTTTGGGTATTCAGACCGTATAGAACCCCGATTCGGGGTGTCCTTTGGTTTTGGCCACAACTATTTTCTATTTCATCTTTTGCAAGTTACTCAAGGTAATTAGTGTAAAGATCTACACCTTGTTTTGACCGAGCCTTTTCACTTGACACCCTGACTTTGACGCATATCTGGGTCACGTCTACCTTGAGTATTCTTGCTAAAAATATACGTACAATTAAAGGATCACTAAGGTTCTATGTATCTAAGTGCTTTTTCAGATTTTCCTTAAGACCTTAAATCGGAAGTTCCTCGCCTTGTCAGATTTAAATGCATCACCCCCATCACCAATTAAGCCCGAAGGTTTTGACCCTACGCTTAAAGCACGGCGTCGTGCAGCCCTAAAAGAAGGTTGGTTAGGCATAAGGCCGGCCATCATTCCTACCGCAACATGGGGTCTAGTGACCGGTATTGCGCTTGTGAAGTCTGGCTTGTCTGAGCAGGCGGCTGTTATGATGACATTGATGGTGTACGCCGGTTCAGCACAATTAACATCTTTGCCTTTGATCGCAACGGGTGCACCCCTATGGTTGATCTTTGCAGCAGGTTTTATTGTAAATGTGCGCTTTTTAATTTTTGGTGCAGCTTTGCAACCGTATTTTCAAAGCTTGCCTTGGTATAAACGTTTCGCCTATGGTTATTTCACTACCGATATGTCATTTGTAGTGTTCATGCCGCGTTTTGGTAATGCCAAAGTTCGGGGTACGCAAGAGCAACGTTGGTTTTTTCTATCGATGATTGTTATTGGGTGGTTCACGTGGCAATGCTCATCAATGCTGGGTATTTTTTTAGGTGTTATGGTGCCCGATTCGTGGTCACTTGATTATGCCGCCATTTTGGCTTTACTGGGCATCACCATTCCCTTAGCCAATAGCCGCCCGATGTTGGTGGCCATCATTGCGGCGGGCTGCACGGCTTGGATTGCGCAACCCTTGCCTTTGCGCTTAGGCTTGTTGGTGGCTGTGGTGGTGGGTATGAGCGCTGGCATATGGGCCGAGCAACGTTTAAACAAGGAGCGGGCATGAATATGACCGAGCAAGATTTATACATTGCTGGGGCCATCGGTTTGCTCACGTTATGCAGTGTCGTGACACGAGCTAGTTTTAATTTGTTTGGGCACCGCATACCCATGTCTGATAGTGTGCGCCGCGCTTTGTTATATGCACCAGCGGCTGCGTTAACTGCAATTATTGTGCCGGCCTTGCTGCCTTGGGTACCCGGTTCAAACGCCGCCTTGGTCGATGAAAAGCTCTTTGCCGCCATTATTGCCATTGTGTTGTATCAACGCACACGTAGCACTATCATCATGATTGTGGGCGGAATGGTCTCATTTTGGGTGATTCAGGCCTTGTTTTCGTTCTGGTAGTACCTGTTTTTGGGGTGAGGTAGGGTAAACTAGCATTAACTATAATAATTGCAGCGCATGACAACAGACCTTCAAACCTCACCAAACGATTCACCCGTACCCGTCAGTTTTGAACAAACGGGTTTACACCCATCTTTGCTCAAAGCAGTCATTGAGACAGGTTACACAACCCCCACCCCTATACAAGCTGGCGCTTTGCCACCGGTTATGGCTGGGCAAGACGTTATGGGTGCAGCCCAAACCGGTACGGGTAAAACAGCCGCTTTTACCTTGCCCCTGTTGCATCGCTTGATGCCTGCAGCCAACACCAGCGCCTCACCTGCTCGCCACCCTGTTCGCGCATTAATATTGACGCCTACACGTGAGTTGGCTGATCAGGTTTATGAAAGCGTGCGTCGCTACAGCAAATATACCCCTTTGCGTTCTGCGGTGGTGTTCGGTGGCGTTGATATTGGCCCGCAAAAATTAGCGTTACGCAATGGCTGTGAAGTGTTGATCGCAACCCCTGGTCGTTTGCTAGACCATATGGAGCAACGCACGGTAAATTTAGCTCAGGTCAGCTTGTTGGTGCTCGATGAAGCCGATCGTATGCTTGATATGGGTTTTTTACCTGACCTTGATCGCATCATTCGGGCTTTGCCTGCTACACGTCAAACATTGTTGTTTTCAGCAACTTTTGGTAATGATATTCGTAAATTAGCGCTTACTTACATGCGTCAACCTGTCGAAATCGAGGTTGCCAAGCGAAATGCCACAGCTGATAACGTCTCTCAAATTGCTTACTTGCTAGCGGGTGAAGACAAAAGAGCGGCAGTGGTGCATTTGGTGAAATCACGTGGTTTTAACCAAGTTATTGTGTTTTCTAATACCAAAATTGGTACTAGTCGCTTAGCGCTTGCCCTAGAAAAAGACGGCGTACGGGCCGAGTCAATTCACGGAGACAAATCACAAGCTGACCGTATGAAAGCGCTCGATGCTTTTAAAGCGGGTGAGCTTGAAGTTTTGGTTGCAACTGACGTGGCGGCGCGTGGCCTTGATGTGGCGGGCGTACCCTGCGTCATCAATTACGACTTGCCGCATACTGCTGAAGATTATGTTCACCGTATTGGCCGAACAGGCCGAGCTGGGGCTTCAGGTGAAGCTATTTCTTTGTATTCAGCTGACGAAGAAAAATATTTATTTGATATTGAAAAGCTAACCCGCAAACCTGTTGCCCGCGCCAGCCTTGATTTAGGTGTGCGTGCCGCTTCAAGTAAGCGACCTACGTCAACAAGTGATCGAAGCGAACGCAGTGGTCGGGGTGATAGAAGTGAACGTGGCGAGCGAGGCGCAGCGCGCCCAGACTCTCGTCACGATTCTAAGCGTGAATCACGGGTTGTTTCGCGTGGTTATGTGCCAACGGTCAAGCCGGTTGATGAGTTTTTTTTCAAACCGTATGAACCTGCTGTGGCGGCATCGTCGTCAAGTACGGCTAATACACCAAGTTTTGGGCAACAGTCTGCGTTAACGTCTAAGAAACCTGCACTCGGGGTTTTGTTGGGCGCCAAGCCCAAGGCCACGTCTGAGCAGTAGTTTTTTCTGTACGGTTTTCAGCACTGTAAACACAGCTCATACGTGAAAAAATGAACAGCTTAATGTACTAGCTGTTCATTAAGCACGCTCTCACGTCAGGTAGTGTGTTCGATGCGGCAACGTGATCGCCGGTTTCGGTGGCTTGAATCATGCGTTTAAGCTGATCAATGTGCGGCAGCATGGTGCCAAAAAATTGTTTTTGACCTTGCCGTTCAATTAATAAAGTTGGAAAATTCTCAACATCTTCATCACCTAACAACTCAGGATGATCTTCAATGTCGACCCAAACAAAAATGTATTCAGGTAGTTGATCTGAAAGTATTTCTAGTTTTTGTTGATACACCGTGCAGGTGTCACACCATGCGGCGCAATAGCAAACGATTAACGGGCGTGTTTTGGTGCCTAGTAATCTTTTGAGATTGGGGGTGGTGGGGGTTAAGAGGGGCATAAAGATTGAGGGTCGGGTTTAATAAAATTTTCTGAGTTTCAGGGTTGGTGTCAATAATAGATTTTTTCTCACGGGGATACGCGGTAAAAAATCTATTATTGACACCATCTCATACGTCGAGGGGTTTTGTCGATAACAAAGTGTGAAATCATTGCATGAGAAAAGATTTAATTAAGCGCACTCTTATTGTGTTTCCCCATTAGACCAATTGAACTCAATTAAATTGAACCCATTCACTTTAGCTAAACTCAAGTAAATCAAATCACTTTTGCCAAGTTAAACACAACATCTTAGTTATGATGACAAGGCAAACCCAAAATTATCGATCATCTAAATATGACCCTACCCGTACCCTTACAACCGATACCGCATCAAGAGCGCCCACCAATAAACACCTTGGCCTTGGTGTCGCAAGCATTTTGGCGGGCTGTACGTTCGCAGCTTCACCCGCGCATGATTTTCGCGCTATTTTTACCAATGATTGTGACAATTGTTTTATTGTTTTTTTTGTTGTGGTTTGGTTTTACACCGCTTAACGAGTGGATCAAAACTCAATTTGATCAATCAGCCATACCTGTTTATGTTGACCCGTGGGTGGGTGCAGCGGGTTTGCTTTGGTTAAAGTCTTGGCTCATTCCCTTTATTGCGCTCTTCATGTTGCTACCGATGGCGGGCATTGCTGGTTTAGCCGTAACAGCGGTATGGATCATGCCTTGGGTGCTGTCACACCTTAGCGCACGTAACTACCCTGATATACAGGCACTAGGCCGTCACGCGACCGTTTTGAGTGTGTGGAATGCCATTTGGGTTAGCTTTGTGTTTTTACTGGGCTGGTTAATTACCTTACCGCTTTGGTTAATTCCGCCGCTCGGGCTTATTTTGTCCGTTTTTTGGTGGACATTTGCTTTTACTAAAATGATGCGTATCGATGCGCTAGTTGATCATGCTAGCCCAACTGAGCGTAAAATCATTTTGCACCAACGTGGTACAGGTTTTTGGGTGATAGGTTTAATTTGCGGCCTTGTTAACTTGTTCCCCCCCGCATGGGTATTTTTGCCCGTGTTTTCTGGCTTAGTGTTTGCTCACTATAGTTTTGAAGCGATTCGTGAACTCAGGCAGTGAGTTGCCTGAGTATATTTTTAACGCCCTCCATATCGATTACAAAACATACGCTGCCGCGAGCTAAGATATGCATGCTAGAAAAACTTCTAAATAAAAGGTATTAACAGGTATTCGTTATGCAAAATCATGAGATTGGGCTGATCATTGTCGGCGATGAAATTTTGTCGGGTCGTCGGCAAGACAAACACTTTCCCAAAGTGATTGAATTATTGGCCGCGCGGGGTATGCAGCTGCAATCGTTACGCGTTTTGCCTGACGATCGGGCTACGTTAACTCAAGCTCTTAAAGATTCATTTGCTAGCGGGCAAACGGTTTTATGTTGCGGTGGTATTGGTGCCACGCCAGACGATCACACGCGTCAAGCCGCTGCAGCTGCACTTGATTTGCCTTTAATGCTTCACCCTGAAGCTGAAAAATTGATTGCGAAACGTTGTGCAGACATGGCCGCTAAAGGCTCAGGCAGCGCCGACATGACTATTCCAGAAAACCTGCAACGTTTACAAATGGGTTTTTTTCCGCAGGGGGCAGAAGTGGTACATAACCCCTTTAATGGTATTCCGGGCTTCTATATAGAGCGTCATACGTTTTTGCCCGGTTTCCCAGTGATGGCATGGCCTATGCTTGAAATGACGTTAGATGAGCGTTACAAGCTTATGCACCATCAAGTTAAACATGTTGAAGAGTCGTTTTTGGTGTTTGGTTTGCCAGAGTCGCGCATCACACCAGCTTTAGAGGCGCTTGAGATTAAGTGGCCAGGGGTAAAGGCCTTTAGTTTGCCTTCAGTTGGAGAAGAAGGTGTGCACCCACATATTGAGCTGGGTGCTAAAGGTGACCCCAACAAAGTACCCGATGCAGTGGCCTATTTGCGACAGCAGGCACAAGATTTGGGTGCTAGATTTTCATAATATGGAATACAATAGCATCTATTGAAATAATAATAGTGAGTAGCCATTAAGCTCATCTAATCTCACCATGACTAATACACCCAATCGTAGGCCAGTTTCTCAGCGTGCTGATAAATCAGTGTCAGAGGGCCCATCTCAAATCACCATTCAAGTGATTGATCGCGCCATGCAATTATTAGATGCTTTAGCGGCTGAAGCAGAGCCAGTTGCCTTAAAAAAAATTTCATCTACTACGGGCTTACACCCCTCAACCGCACATCGCATTTTGAATGATCTGGTGCAGGGCCGTTATGTTGAGCGTGTCGATTCAGGCATGTATCAATTGGGCATGCGCCTGCTTGAATTGGGTTCTTTGGTGCGGGGGCGCTTAAGCGTGCGCGAAGCAGCGCTCGAGCCTATGCATCAGCTTCACAAGCTTACAGGTCAAACCGTTAACTTGTCAGTGCAACAAGGCGATGAAATTGTCTACGTTGACCGTGCCTGGAGCGAACGCTCCGGTATGCAGGTGGTACGCGCTATCGGTGGCCGTGCACCCCTACATTTAACTTCGACTGGCAAGTTGTTTCTGAGCGCATTAGAGCCTAGGCAGGTTAGGTCTTACGTAACCCGTACCGGTTTAGCTGGCAGCACGAAAAATAGTCTTACGAATTTTGATGGCCTTGACCGTGAATTGTCTTTGGTCAGGCGCCATGGTTATGCTCGTGACAACGAAGAGCTTGAAATCGGTGTGCGTTGCATTGGTGCTGGCATTTATGATGACTCGGGTAAGTTAATAGCTGGGTTGTCTATTTCTGCCCCTGCTCAACGGTTACAAGACGGTTGGGTTAAACAGTTAGTAGAAACCGCACAGGGTATTTCTGAGGCCTTAGGGTATGAGTTGTCTAGCCCGAGCCCAATATTGAACCAAGGATTTTAGTAGCGTTTTTTTCGTGTCTGAAATTTAAATCTAACGGGGTTCACGGAAATTCTCTTCGTTTGGCGGGTATGTAGGGGGGGTTAGGTCTTCATGTTAAGACAAGAACTGCTCAAATACTGCTCAAATATTACCCATAAAAAACCTGAAATTCTTAAATTTGATTAAAAACAACAAATATTATGTTGCAATGCACAAAAAGTGCTTGACACCATTTTCAGTATGTTTAAAATAGAGTTTGTGCAGCGCAACATTTAAATTTTATGGAGTACTACTATGACCACATTACCTAAAGATGTATTAGAAAGCCAAAAAGTTGCCCTTGAGTCATTAATGACTTTTCAAACCAGCGTTTTTACCGGTTTTGAGAAGCTTGTTGACTTAAACTTAAAAGTCATGAAAGCCAGTATCGAAGAATCGTCACAAAAAGCTCAAGACGCAATGGGCATAAAAGATGCACAAGAAGTTGTGGCTATGTCTTCATCAATGGTTCAGCCTTCAGCTGAAAAAGCCATGGCTTACAGCCGTCATGTATATGATATTGTTACTGGTGTCCAAGCTGAGTTAAGTAAATTGGCCGAAGGCAAGTTAGCTGAAACCCAAAAAAGCATGCACGAAGCGGTTGAGCAATTTACCCGCAATGCACCCCAAGGTTCAGAAGGCGCCGTTGCAATGTTGAAGTCTTCAATGGCACAAGCCGGCGCAGCCTATGACAGCATGACAAAAGCTGCTAAACAAGCTGCTGAAGTCGCTGAGAAAAATGTAACCGCCGCTGCGAATGCAACGTTCAAAGCTGCAACCGACGCAGCTGATGTCGCCAGCAAAACTGCCCGCGGCACCCGTAGCAAAGCTGCTTAATTAATACCTAAGCCTGCACGAAAAAAAAGACCGCTTCGGCGGTCTTTTTGCTTATTAGTCAATATGGTTTGGAATGCCAGCCTCTAACACGTCAAATAGTAAAATCTATGCGTGCAACGACTACAAGCAGGTCTGGTTTGGCGGCCAAGTGATTTAGTCGCAAGCTTGAACGCCGTAGGAGTCTCCGTCATTACCGCGTTAAGCGGCAGTTTCAGCTGAGTGCAGGGAGTATGTCAAGCTCTTAATACTTTACTATAGGAGTACTCTTAACCTAACGAGATAAGCCCACTTTTTTACCCATAAATATCGTACGAATTCAAACATACTTCAAAGAAATGTCGCATATCAAATAATTAAAGCTCATTTTAAAAAAGCCGCAATATGACAATACTAGACGTAAGTGTAGTAATTCCTTGCTACAACGCTATAGAAACACTCAAACGAAGCTTAGATTCTGTGGACAGTCAAACAGCATTGCCACGTGAAATTATTGTGGTTGATGATGGAAGTGATGACCCAATCGAGCCAATTGTTGAGAGTTGGAAGGCCAGTTTTAAAATACCTATACATTTAATTTGTCAGCCTAATCGTGGTGCCCCTGCTGCAAGAAATGTTGGCATTAAAGCAGCATCAAGCCGTTATATTGCATTTCTTGATGCTGATGATATTTGGCTATCGAATAAACTTAAAACTCAGTACGAAATTATGCAGAGAGAAAAACTAATATTGTCTGGCCACGGATACGCCCATCAGATAAATCAATTAAACAGAGTGGCAAAAGATAAAGGGCAAGCTTTAAATCCGCCTATAAAAAGAATAAGTTTCTTACGCTTTATTTACGGAAACCCATTTTTTACACCGACTATAATGATAAATAAAGATTTTTTTAGCGGTTTCGATGAGCGATTTCGATGTGTTGACGACTATAAGGCGTGGGTTGATAATTTTCAACCTAATCAATACGGTTTAATAAATGAAATACTGGCAGCTGGTTTCAAGCCTGCGATAGGACACTCAGGGCTTACAAGTTCTGTGTTTAAGATGCATGAAAATTATATTGATGTTTTAAAGATGTTGCGTAAAGAAGATAAAATCAATAATTTATTTTATTATCTAGCAATAATTATTGAGGCAATTAAATTACCAGCTCGAAAATATATAACAAAAAATAATAAGCAATAAACCGTAAAAAATTATTTAACGTAAAGCTCTGTTTCAGTCAATTTTCGATCGTTTTTTTCGTTGTGTTTTTCCCGGCAGTTTGAATATATGTGCGTTATACACGAGTCGGTCTAGAATCGCGTCTGCCAGCGTGGCCACACCAATCGCCTCACGCCAATGATCAACAGGCAACCCACCTTAATAATGCTTGACCTAAATGGCCAATTGGTTTGCTTTGCTGCTGCCTGATTGATAGGTGACGAACGATCCAAAGAGCGACTGAGTCAGTGATAAGTTCGAGAGCTAAAAATGAGTGATTGAGGGTTTTGTATATGGTACTGAACAATATAATTACCAATGCAAACACCAAATATCGAGTGAGTAAGCTGGCTAGACAGCCCGGAAAATTTTGAAATAATCAGGGTTCAGCCGTTTTGTAATAATCTTGTACGGTTGATGAAACAGGCACGCTAGTATTGACAATGGTGGGGTAGGTGCCTGCCACATGGGTGATATCAATTACGCTTAGTGATGTGACCCCGTTGGCATCGGCAGAGTCAAGTCGTCCAACCGTGAAGCTTACCAAGTTTTTGGAACGACGTTCTTGTTCTTTACCAGGCAGCATTTTGGTGCTATGGCCTGTGGTTAGCTTGACTTGCTAGCCGTTTGAACAATCGGTAAGACAGCAACCGCATGTGAAGATCAAACCTTAAGTCATAGGGGTTGCAATAATAGCCCCAACACACTCACGTATTAAACCAGGGCCTTTATAAATAAGACCGGTGTAGAGCTGAACGGCATTGGCGCCTGCGGCAATTTTTTCTTGGGCGTGTTGGCCTGACATGACGCCACCTACGCCAATGATTGGAAACTCAGCCCCTAAGTGTTGACGTAGCGCGGCAATGACTTTGAGTGATTGTTGGTGCAACGGCGCACCCGACAAGCCACCGGTTTCTTGGGCGTGTGCTTGTCCCATTACAGCGTCTCGAGCCAAAGTGGTGTTGGTGGCAATGATGCCATCTACTTGGTGTTTTAGCAATAAATCAGCGATTTCGTTGATCTGTACATAGTCTAAATCTGGGGCAATTTTTAAAGCTATTGGAACATGACGTTGATGCTGTTCAGCTAGCGCCTCACGACGTAGCTTAATAGCCGACAATAACTCATCAAGCGCTGCAGCGTCTTGTAATCGCCGTAGGTTTTGCGTGTTGGGCGATGAAATGTTAATAGTGATGTAGTCAGCATGCGGGTAGACACCACTAAGACCCATTAAATAATCGTCTGTTGCCTGTTCAATAGGGGTGGAAGCATTTTTACCAATGTTTAAGCCCAAAATACCGCCTTCTCGACGGTAGCGGCTACGTTGCACATTGGCTAGGAAAACATCGAGACCCAAATTGTTAAACCCTAAACGGTTAATCAATGCTTCAGACTCTGGTAGTCGAAACATACGCGGTTTGGGGTTGCCAGGTTGTGGTTTGGGCGTAACGGTGCCTACTTCAATAAAGCCAAACCCCATACTACCCAAAGCGTCAATATGAGCGCCATTTTTATCAAGCCCTGCTGCTAAGCCTACGGGGTTTTTAAGTGGTAAACCCATGAGCTTTGTGGGTTTCAAAGGGCTGTCTTGAATCAATCCTCGCGTAAAGCTACAGTCGTATGTTTTTTGTAACATCGACAGCGTCGCTTCATGCGCTGCTTCGGTATTCATGGCAAATAATGCTTTGCGTGCGAGGGGGTAGGTTGAAAATAAATTAAACATGTGTGCAGTATTTTTCAAATAATGATTAATCAACCAAATCAAGCCATTTGTTATTTTGTCGAAATTGAGCAGGCCGAAAATTTTGTTTGTAGGCCATTTTAGGGCTTTGTTTGATCCAGTAGCCTAAGTATAACCAAGATAAGTTTAGGGTTCGGCATTGTTCAATTTGCCACAAAATACTGTGTGTGCCCAAACCGGTTTTGTCATCAGGCTCAAAAAATGTATAAACCGAAGACAAGCCACTTTCTAAAATATCAATGATTGACACCATCAGTAGCGTTTCATTCGCATCTCTGAATTCAACTAGGCGAGAGTTCACACGGCTATTGAGTAAAAACTGTGAGTATTGATCGCGTCCATCTTCGTCCATACCACCAACGGGGTGTCGCGCGGCAAGATAACGGCTGTACAACTCGAAATGCTCGTTCGACCATACTAAAGGGAAAACGTTAGTTTTTAAATGTTGATGTTTTTTTAAATCGCGTCGTTGGCTACGGTTTGGTATGAACGCATGGCAATCTACCCTTAAGGGTAGGCAAGCCTGGCATTGATCGCAATGAGGTCTGTAGGTAAACGTACCGCTTCTTCTGAAGCCTTGTTCAACCAGTTTTGAATAGGTGTCAGTATTGACTAAGTGTGCCGGTGCGGCAACTTGCGCGCGTGCTGACTGCCCCGGCAGATAACTGCAGGCATAGGGTGCCGTGGCATAAAACTGCAACGCGGCAAAGGGCAGTTCTTTGATAAAACTCATGTTGTAAATGGTAACGCAAGCAGGTTATTTTGGGGTAATAACTCCATCAGCGTTGAGCCACCCTGCTTTCCAAGGTAGATTGGGTTGGCTGATACCATCGGCCAAGCTCAGTATAAAGTCTGTTCGATCAATGGGCCGGGCCCCAAGCGAACTAAGGTGGCTGGTAACCATTTGGCAATCAATAAAGCTGACGTGATGACGTTGTAAAAACCACACTAAATGCGCTAAAGCTATTTTAGAAGCGTCCGTGGTGCGTGCAAACATTGACTCACCAAAAAAAGTAGCACCTATGCTTACACCATATAAACCACCGACCAATTTACCGTTTTGCCAAGTTTCAATGCTGTGAACTCGCCCCATTTGATGCCAAGCCCTGTAGGCGTCTTGCATATGAGGTGTTATCCAGGATGATGCAGCTAATTGCTCGGCAGTATGTGCCTCTTGGCTTCGTCTCATGCTAATGTTTTGATCTGTGCTTCTTCCGTGAATATCGATCACTTGATGAATGGTAGCCTCAGGTTCAAGTAAGTTCTGGCTGGTATAGCGTTTTGCGCCCCGCGTGGCACAGCCATCAAGTACGGCATCAAAAGCGCAATCAACGGTGACAACACAGGTCTTTAAATCACCTAATTGTTGTGCTCGTGCGATTTGTTTTAAGCGTTTGCGCATTGAGTGCGATAAATGAAAATCTGCACAGATAAGCACCATGCGTGATTGAGGTGACCACCACAATACGGGTTGATCGTCTGAATACCAAGGGAATATACCTTGCCGGTAGGCTGATTCAAGCCGATCGATTGTGATCTGTGAGCTGAAGGCTAATAAACCGTCGGGTTCTCTTAATGCATTTTTGACGGGTGGGAAGGTGTCGTCATCGTCTAAAGAATGTAAAAACATTATTAGAAAAAACTTAATTAGACAAAGGCTGTAGTGGGTAATATCGCGTTACAAATTCGTTGGCTTTTTTATCGTCTATAAAATGCTGTAGCGTGGTGGATACTGACCTGAAAGAGAGGTTTTCCCAAGGTATTTCATCAAGCGTAAAGTAACGTGCATCAAGGCTTTCAGGGCCTGGCTCAACGTCTTCATTTTCAGCGTGCGCTAAAAAATAAATGTGAACTTGATCAACTGTGGGAATATCAATGACGGTATAGAGCTGTCTCAGTTCGACTTTGACGCCCGCTTCTTCAAGGGTTTCACGTAAAGCCCCTTGCGATGTGGTTTCAGCCAATTCCATAAAACCAGCAGGTAATGTCCAGGTATTAGCACGTGGTTCAATTGCTCGTAGGCACAGCAAAACTTTGTCGCCACAAACTGGTAGGGTGCCCACCACCATGCGTGGGTTTTGATAATGAATCGCGCCACAGTTTTCACATAAATCACGTGTGCGATTGTCGCCCTCGGGCACCTTATTAGTGATGCTCTGACCGCACTGACTGCAAAAATGTTGTTTGCGCGGTGCAGGGAAGTAGAAGTCAGCGGAATGTGTCATGTCGCTATTTTACGCGGGAGACATCGGCTTGCGTAAAAAACCATACTGACGGGCAAGGGTGTCAACCGTATCAACCACAAAAAGTCGCCTAGGTTGCTCTAAAACAGGGTCGTATGTCCCTGAAAGAGTCAGGGAGTGATGGGTTTCAAATAGCCCGTCGCTAAAGGCTAAACTTGGCCATAAGTCGTCTAGACTTTGATTTAAAGGTGTTTGAAGTTGAGTAGTTAAAGCGAATAAATCGCGGTCATCAACCCGACCCATACCTAAGTTGGTCAAGGCATAGGCATAGCCTTGCTGATCAACAAACCACGCGTCAATTGATTTGATGGCTAAACCGTTGTGAGTGACTAAGTGGGTAGTTGATACTTGGCTGCTGGGTAAACGGTGTCCGACCTCTTGGCCTACGTGATGGTTGTCTGACTTTTGATCGTGTTGTTGAGCAACAGGTTGAGTTGGCATTGGTTTAGACCTACCCCCCCCAAAAACTGTACGCAAAATATAAGGCGTACTGTCAAGTCGCACATAAACCTTTTGTGGACCGTTTTGAAATAACCACTGGCCTTGGTTATCACCTAGATAGTTTCGATTAATGAAACCCGTAATTTGTTCGTTGGTAATTGACTCACCCGGCCCACCTTCTGCGGCGTCGCCAAGTGGGTGCAACCGCCATTCGCCTCGACACGTTAACGATAACCAACCCCATGCTGCAGGCACATTGGGCCAACGTTTAATAGCATCAATAACAGACGTGTCCAAAACTGACCTTTTTGTGGCTAAAAGTGAGTTGAATGAATAATATTCAAGTGTCGGTATTCGTGTCTTTAATTGTATTTGTCAGTTCAGGCACCAATTGAATAGTCAGCTTAAGACTCGGCAACGGGCTTGGGTTGGCGTAAAAACCAGACCACACTTATCACTTGTAAACATAGCAAAACAAGAAATGCTAACCAAAGTGATTGTGCGCTTGATTGACCATAAAACATAAACAAATCAACAGCTAAACCGATGCCCCATTGCAACAAAAAAGCACCGGTAAACATAACCAAATTAAAGGTGGTTAATACGCGACCTGCAACGGCACGCGGAAACATCACACTTGTTTGCGTTTGCATCAATATAATTGCGGGCGCGCCCGCCGACATAACGACCCATAACCACCAAGCGTGTTGCTCGCGCCACAATAAAATGCCGACCATCGACGCGAGCATCCAGAAAAACCCGATTTTTGACTGTAAGTCTAAATTGAAGCCAGCACGAATTAGCTTGGGGCTGATCACACTCATGATGACGTAGGCAGAGATGAGTGCCAAATTAAAATAAAATAGGCGTATGCCGGTTTCGTTGGGGGTCATGCCTAACACGTTGGTCATCCAAGGCCCAACCCATAACGACTGTAAAGCAATAAATCCACCCGACATGGTCAGCGTGGTGGGTATGACACGCAGCATATTGGGGTGTCGCAACATCGCCAGTAGATTCACTTTAGGTGGGGCGACAGCTTTGTCAGGCTGTTTTAGCTGGCCTTGCTTTGATGCGTTTTGTTGTGGGTGGGCTAATGAGTGAGCCGTTGCTGCATCATTCTGAGCTTTGATATGGTTAATATCAATATCAGGCACATTTCTAAAGATTGTAATAGCGGCTAAGGCAAGTAAGCCAGAGGTGATTAAAAAGACATTACGCCAGCCAATCGCTTCAGCAAGTAGTAGGGTGGGTTGGGTTGAGGCTAAGGCACCAGAAGTGCCGCCAATTAACATCCACATCGCTAATTGCGCTTGTCGATCAGGCGCAAAGCAGCGCCTAAAGTATGCGTAGGGCGCCATTAAACAAGCTGAGACTCCCGCACCAATTAAAATACGGCCAAGCGACTGCCCCCCCAAACTCGCACTGATTGCAACTATAAACGCCCCTACAGCAGCTGTAGCCAATAAGGCTGACTCAGTGCGCCGCGCACCATGTTTGTCAAGCCAGCTTCCCACTGACCATTGCATGGCCGCGAACGACAAAAAATAGGCGGAAGATAGCCATCCAAGCTCTGCGGTACTAAGCCCTAAGTCTTTAGCCAATAATGGCGCTATCGTGGCATTGACCGAGCGCAGGGCATACGATAAAAAATAACCAAATATAAATGTTAAAAAAACAATTACAGCAGTGCGACTGTTTAAGGTTGTAGGGGGGGAGGGGGTGGTGGCCATTGTGACGTCGATATTACCCCTAAGTTGAAATTTTTGTTGTTACTTGGGTTGACTTAACGGTTAAGCGGCAAGATTTGCTAACCATTCAGTAGCATCGGTAATTAACACACCGTTTTTTATTTTGTGGCTAGCGAATTTGCCCAACAAGTTGCTCGGTTTGAGCTTGAGAGAATTCCATTGATGGTGCTGTGTAAGTCGCGACTTGCTTCCAACTGACTATATAAAAGTCGAAATTTAACGGCTTTTTGGCTTTTGGCAGCTGTTACAGACACCATAGAGCACCATGGCATGGCTTTCGATCTTGAAGCTGTTTTCGTCGGCGACTTTGTGCTGCAGTAATTCAATTTCTGGGTTGTGAAATTCAACAACTTTTCCGCAGTGGGTGCACACCATGTGGTCATGGTGATCGCCGTCGTTCAGTTCAAAAATGGCTTTACCGCTGTCAAACTGGCTGCGCGACAAAATACCGGCTTGTTCAAACTGAGTTAACACGCGGTATACCGTGGCCAGACCAATATCGATTTCTTCGCTAATAAGGGTGCGGTAAATATCTTCTGCACTAAGGTGACGCACGTTTGAACGCCTAAAAATATCAAGTATTTTTAGGCGGGGTAACGTAGCCTTGAGCCCGACACTTTTAAGATCTGACTGGTCTGTTTCTAGTTGCACGATAAATTCTCCTGCGGTTTGCCGCCCGATGACCTATGATAACGTCTTTAAGGCAAACAGAAATAGGGGTTGCCCGTGCGGTCATCAAGCTTATATTCAATTGTACGTATTGTGCTTTTAACAAGCGGCCTATCCATTCTAGGGGGTTGCGCCTCAGATCATTGGGGGTTCCCCTATAAAACTGGGGTTCAACAAGGCAATTGGGTCACCGCTGGCCAAGTGCAACTACTCACTGCGGGCATGACACCCGAACAGGTACGTTTCGCCTTAGGTTCGCCAACTTTAACCAGTATTTTTCGGGCTAACCAGTGGGAATACCCCTATTTTTACAAATCGCCAGCCGGTAAAACACAAGAGCGTAATCTGACGGTTTATTTTGAGAATGGCGTCTTAGCTAAGTGGAAAGGCGACGAATTACCCGAGGTTCAACCCTTCCAAATCGCTAAAGAAGAGGTCTATATCTCGCAGCAACAAGCCGAAAAAGTCAAGCTTGAGCAAGAGCGAATGGGTACATTAGAGGCGGCTGGCATACCGATTGCACCTGGCATATCGATTCAACCAGCCTTTGGCGTCTCGTCAGACCCCTATGCTACGCCAGATGAGCCTGACCAAACGCCTGCCCAGTTAAATTAAGGCTGAGTCAAAACAAAAATCCAACACTAAAACTTAAGTCGTTAAGAGAGTAATACTGTGACACTAAAACTCGCCATCGCTGGTGCTAGCGGTAAGATGGGCCGTATGCTAATTGAAACCACGCTTAAAGCAAAAGATTTGCAGTTAGTGGTGGCGCTCGAACACGTTGGTAACCCTAACTTAGGGCAAGATGCAGGCGCAGCTTATGGCGTGCAAACGGGCGTGAATTTAACGGCTGATTTAGATCAACTGGCGCACGTTGATTGCTTGATTGACTTTACGCGTCCAGAAGGGTCGTTGCTGCACCTGCAAGCCTGCGTTAAACACCATGTGCAATTAGTATTAGGCACAACAGGTTTTGATGAGGTCGGGCGTGAGGCGATTGCACAGTCCGCTAAATCAATTGGTGTAGTCTTTGCCCCCAACATGAGTGTCGGTGTGAATGCCACATTAAAGTTGCTTGATATGGCCGCCCGTATTTTAAATTCAGGCTACGACGTTGAGGTGTTCGAAGCGCATCACCGCCATAAAGTCGACGCGCCATCAGGCACGGCTTTAAAGATGGGTGAAACGATTGCAAATGCTTGGGGCAAACCATTGAATGCTATTGCAACCTGGGCTCGCCACGGTGAAACAGGCGAACGTGAAAATGGCACCATAGGGTTTTCAGTCGTGCGTGGGGGCGATATTGTGGGCGACCATACCGTTTACTTTTGTGGCACGGGCGAGCGTATTGAAATTACGCATCGTTCAAACAGCCGAGCGACCTATGCAGAGGGTGCGTTGCGCGCAGCGCGTTTTTTGCAGCCAAAACAAGCTGGGTTATTTGACATGCAAGCGGTGTTGGGTTTGAAGGCTTAAAGTAGTGTTTCAAATTGTGGGTTAACGCCCACTTCAACTAACAGTTAAACGTTGCACCCATGACCTACACATACATCATCAATGACCGTTACGATCTCGATCGTAAACGTCTGGCCGGTACTCACACTTTGACGTTTGAGCAAACGAATAACGCAATTCGATAGGGCGATTGTCGATCGTGTAGGCAATGCGCACAATCTGCAACAGGGGTGTGCCTGTCTTTATTTTTAAACGACGCGCTTGAATTGCAGAAGCCAGCACAGCTCGCACGCGCTCTTCAGCTCGCATAACGGTTAAGCCATATTCATCTTGATACATCTGATAAAGCGTCGTTTGACGAATGCGCAACTGTGCTTCGCTAAGATTTGCAAACAATGCTTGCGGTATGTATATTTCATCAAGCGACACGACTTCGTCACGAAGCGATAGACGGTTGCTTAAATGCCATAATGGCTCAGCGGGCTTGATCTCAAGTGCATTGGCAGCATAGTCGTCAGCATTTGTGGTTTGAAATTTTAAAAATTCAACGGCAGGGTATTCTTTATGTCCGTCTTGCCCCATTAAGTGAAAAAAGAAAAATAAATAACGGTCGTGGCTATGACGTGCCACAAACGTACCCCGACCCTGATGACGAATCAGCATGCCTGAAGCCGTGAGCTCATCAACAGCTTTACGAAGCGTGCCAATGCTGATGCCGAAGCGTTCACATAGTTTTTTTTCAGGGGGAATCGCGTCGCCAGGCTGCCACTCGCCCGACCGAATCGTTTCTAAAATTTTCGTGCGCACCTGCAAATATAGAGATGCTTGTGACCACTCGCCATCTAGGGCTGATTGAGTCGGTGCATTGCGCTTAACAGCGACATATTTTTCTGTTGTCATGCTTAAATTCTAACCCTTAACGAACGCTTTTAAAAGGCTGTGTGAAAAACCTCTTCGTTCAGGGGAGGGCGTCAATAGATCACTTTTTGTCGTGATGGAGCGGTCTAATGATTGCTTTATTAGAGACTAAAGAGAAGGGATCCGGGGCGAACGATTGCCCAGCAAAAAAAAGATATATGATATTATTCATACATATGATATAGTTGAAATATCATTAAAAAAGATTTAAAAATAAAACGAAGCATCTACATCATCACAACAGAGGAGAAACCAGCATGATTCATTTCGTCGTGCACGAAGAAGGCGACTCAGTAGGCACCATCGTCGTCGAAGGCATTCAATCAGGTCAAAACTTGACAGGTTGGGTCATGGAGCAAGACAAAATGATCACGTTACCTACGTTAAGTGATATACCAATTGGCCACAAAATTGCATTAGGTGATCTAAAAAAAGATGATACGGTTATTAAGTATGGCGTTGATATCGGCAAGGTCATTCACCCCATTAAAGGTGGTGAGCACCTGCACGTACATAACGTTAAAACCAAGCGCTGGTAATTACATCTAACCTATCGTTAATGAAGGAATCACTTAAAATGATCAACAAAGAATCTACATTTATGGGGTACCGGCGTGCCAATGGCCGTGTCGGTGTTCGGAACCATGTCATTATTTTGCCTGTAGATGACATTTCAAATGCTGCTTGTGAAGCCGTTGCCAACAACATTAAGGGAACGATGGCACTGCCACACCCTTATGGTCGTCTACAGTTTGGTGCTGACCTTGATCTACATTTTCGTACGTTGATTGGAACGGGTTGTAACCCCAACGTAGCGGCAGTTGTTGTTATTGGTATTGAAGAAGGCTGGACCAAAAAAATTGTCGATGGTATTGCTGCATCGGGTAAGCCAGTTTTAGGTTACTCAATCGAAATGCATGGCGATCATGAAACCATCATGAACGCGTCTCGCGGTGCACGCGAATTGTTGCAGGATGCTTCAGAGTTGCAACGAGAAGAATGCAATATTTCTGAGCTTTGGGTGTCTACCAAGTGCGGTGAGTCAGATACAACGTCGGGTTGCGGTGCTAACCCCACAGTCGGCAATGCGTTTGACAAGCTATATGAACTGGGTAATACCTTGTGCTTTGGTGAAACGACAGAGTTAACGGGTGGCGAGCAAATCGTTGCAGCCCGTTGCCGTACGCCTGAAGTGCGCGAGCAATTTATGACCATGTTCAACCGCTACCAAGAAGTGATTGACCGCCATAAAACTTCAGACTTGTCTGATTCTCAACCTACTAAGGGCAATATCGCTGGCGGTTTAACCACCATCGAAGAAAAAGCCTTAGGCAATATTCAGAAAATTGGTAAAAAATGTATGGTTGACGGTGTGCTTGATAAAGCTGAAACCCCAACTAGCTCAGGCCTTTGGTTTATGGATTCCTCATCAGCCGCAGCCGAAATGGTTACGCTCTGTGCGGCATCAGGTTACGCCGTTCATTTCTTCCCAACGGGTCAAGGTAATGTTGTGGGTAACCCCATTGTGCCGGTCATCAAAATTTGTGCAAACCCTCGTACCGTTCGTACTATGGGTGAGCACGTTGATGTTGACACATCAGGTTTGTTGCAGCGTGATTTGAATATGGACAGTGCAGGCGACAAATTATTAGACATGATGATGCGTACAGCAAATGGTCGTTTGACCGCTGCTGAAGCTCTGGGTCACCGTGAGTTTGTTCTTACACGTCTATATGAAAGCGCTTAAGCTGTCTGCGTAACCCATACGTCACGGAATATAAAACATGATTGAATCTCAACTTCAAAGTGCAGCACGCTAATCTCTATTGCTTTTATTTCTGTGACGTTATTCGTGTTAGGCATTTTGGCAAAAGAAGCGCTTGCCAAGATGCCTAACCAAATCAAAGCATCTCAAAATCAATCTAAACGGTAAGTTAAAAAACCGTGGCTGCTACGGGTGACCGAGTGTATGTGCAATTGGCGCCGATTGTTGACTTGATCAACTTGCCTTATTTCTATGTTGTTATTGACCCTAGGGTTGTGGCAATGCGCAAGGGCAGTAAAGCTACAATTTTGCCCAAAGATTTGGATGGTGTGAAATTCCGTGTGCCAGGCTCAAAAATGCTGCAGCAGTATTACCGTATGGTGGGGGCAAACCCAACACCTGTGGCATGGGGTGAAACACTGTCAGCCATTAAGCAAGGTCTCGCTGATGCGCTAGACCCTTCAGCCGGCGCACTTTACGTTCTTGGTTTCAAAGATATCATCAGCAGTGTCACGTTCAGGCGCGCTGTTCCCGACAGTCAAATGTATTCTTGCAATTTAGCGGGGTTTAACAGCTTACCTAAGGATATTCAGCAGGGTATCGAGTACGCTTCTGAAATTACGGCATAGCAAAACTTGGCTAAAGTACCTTCAGCGTGCAATTATGCTATTGCTGAATTGATGGCATCAGGCGTAAAGTTTAATTACTTGAATGATGACCAACTTGAGCAAGCGACCAACACTATGGGTTGTTACCACGTTCATGACGCTTAAGCACTAAAGTAATTAAAGCCATGACAAACGTTAACAAGCAAAAAGGCTGGTTACACGCAATCGACCGTAATCTTGAACGCTAGGCATTTCCGCTTCGACTTTGTTTTTGGCGGCAGTTATTCCTGGCTTACTTATTTTGGCAGGTATATTTGTAACCAATAGTTGGATCAATCGTCGTTACCCTTATGAGCGAAGCGTGGTCATCAGTTGGTCTGAAAAATTAGAACGAACACACTCATTAAACAATACCTATTTAATATTCCAGGAATTATGATGATTCATTACCTTAAAAAAGCCTCTAAGACCCCTGAAACTGAAACAGCAACAGCCCAAGCCGTTGTGACTGAAATGCTTGCTGAAATTGATAAGAATGGCGAGCAAGCCGTTTTAGCCTACGCTGCAAAATTAGATAAGTGGACAGGCACCAGCCCGATCGTGACTGCTGAGCTAATTGCTGAAATCAGTGCCACCATTCCTGATCAAGTGAAGCGCGACATTGATTTTGCAATTAAACAAGTTTATGACTTTGCTCGTGCTCAGCGTGATTCGCTACGTGAATTTGAAGTAACGCTTCACTCAGGCGTCACGGCTGGGCAACGTGTGTTGCCGGTTAACGTGGCCGGGTGTTATGCTCCCGCTGGTCGTTATGCCCATATCGCCTCTGCCTACATGGGTGTTACAACGGCTAAGGCAGCAGGCGTTAAAACGATTATTGCTTGTTCAGGCCCATTCCGTGGTGGCTCCATGCACCCATACATTATGTATGCGTTTCATAAGGCCGGCGCAGATGTCATCATGACCTTAGGTGGGGTGCAAGCGATTGCCATCATGGCTAATGGCTTGTTTACCGGTAAATCTGCAGATGTCATCGTTGGCCCAGGCAATAAATTTGTTGCTGAAGCCAAACGTACATTATTTGGCAAAGTGGGTATTGACGTCTTTGCTGGCCCGTCTGAGGTGGGTATCATTGCCGACGAAACAGCTGACCCTGCTATTGTTGCCAGCGATTTGGTAGGCCAAGCTGAGCACGGTCACGAGTCACCTGCATGGTTGTTTACTACCAGCGAAAAGCTGGCACAAGAAGTCATGAAAATTGTGTCTGAACTGATTGAATCGCTACCCCCCACTGCGCGTGATGCGGCGGGTGCAGCGTGGCGCGATTATGGTGAAGTGATGGTGTGCGATACAAACGAAGAAGTGGTTGAAATTTCAGATAAGTACGCCAGCGAACACCTTGAAGTGCAGTGCAAAGATCTTGACTGGTGGTTAAAAAGTCTGACCTGTTACGGTTCACTTTTCTTGGGTGAAGAAACTACGGTGGCTTATGGCGACAAGTGTAGTGGCCCGAACCATGTGTTACCCACTAAAGGTGCGGCTCGTTACTCGGGTGGCCTGTCAGTACATAAGTTTATGAAAATCTTTACTTGGCAACGTATGACACGCGAGGCTGCGCGCGACTTGGGTGAAATCACCGCTCGAATCTCACGTCTTGAAGGCATGGAAGCGCATGCGCGTACAGCTGATGACCGTCTTGCAAAGTATTACCCAGAGATGACGTTTGATTTAGGTAAACCCGTTGACGTTTAATTTGCGTGGCGGCGTGCGTTTTATGCTGTAGGCATGAATGCCGCAGTTTAAGCTGCTATTAAAACTGTAATTTAAGGTGCAATGTTTATGAACCCAGATCACCCATTTCGACTCGACGGTCGTCGCGCGTTAATTAGTGGCGGTAACTCAGGTATTGGGCAAACCATTGCACTGGCTTTGGGTGCGGCGGGCGCTAAAGTCTTATTGGTTGCTCGCCGTGAAGACGCTTTGCAAGAGGCGGTAGACACGCTTAAAGTTCAGGGTGTTGAGGCTGATTTTTTAGTGGCTGACCTGTCTTTACTGCCCAAGCTTAAAGACGTGGCTAAGCAGGCACAGGCTAAGCTCGGTGGTGTTGACATTTTGGTTAATGCTGCGGGCGTGAACCTGCGTGAACTTTTTGTAGACATCACGCCAGAGACCTGGAAACTTCAAGTTGATTTACATTTGGGCACGCCTTTCTTTTTAACCCAAGCACTCGCGCCTGCGATGCGTGAGCAGGGTTGGGGCCGTATTCTGAATATGGCTTCATTGCAAAGCTATCGAGCTTTTGCCAACAGTGCACCTTATGGTGCCGGTAAAGGTGGCATTGTTCAATTGACCCGAGCCATTGCACAAGCGTGGTCGCCACACGGCATCACCTGCAACGCGATTGGGCCGGGGTTTTTCCCTACAGCGTTAACAGCCCCTGTTTTTAATGATGAAAAAATGTCACAACATCATGCTAACCAGACCTGTGTCGGTCGGAACGGTAAGCTTGAAGACTTGCACGGCCCTGCCGTTTTTTTGTGTAGCGATGCCAGCGCCTACATTACGGGTCAGACCCTAATGGTAGACGGTGGTTACACCGCCCGATAAGCTATTGATGAAACCACTGATTAAATCACCTGTTTAAATATTGTTAAACCTTAGCTAACGTTAGAGTCTAAATCATGAAAGCACTTGTCTACACCCAACCTTGTGAAGTGGTTCTTCAAACTTTAGGGCAACCCGAGTTGTTTGCTGACGAAGTCGTGTTGCAAATTGAAGCCGTGGGTATTTGCGGCTCAGATATGCACGCTTGGCATGGCCACGACCCGCGCCGCAAACCTGGCCTCGTTTTAGGCCATGAGTTTGTGGGCAAAATCAAAGAGTCTGCGGCTGCTGGGTTTGATGTGGGAACACGTTGGACAGGTAACCCATTGATTGTTTGTGGGGCATGCAATTATTGCGTACAAGGTCGAAACAACCTGTGTTCAAACCGAACCATGGTGGGCATGACGCGCGCAGGTGCGTATGCTGAGTACATGAGTATTCCTGCGTCTTCACTGGTGGCTATTCCACAAGATATGCCTTCAACAACCGCGGCCTTGACTGAGCCTGCTGCCACGGCATGGCATGCGATTAATTTGAGTGTCGCAGCGTTGTTTCGCCCCATACATGAATGTCGTGTATTAGTGATTGGCGGCGGGGCTATTGGTATGCTTGCTGCATTGCTGTTGCGTCATTTGGGCGTCCCCCAATTGGTGGTGAGTGAACTGAATGCCGGGCGCCGTCAGACGCTTGCTAAGGCTGTTGGGTGTGAGGCCATTGACCCACGCGAAACCCCGATTAACGAGTCATCTTTTGAATTTGTTATAGACGCTGTGGGTGCTAAAGCCACGCGGAACCAAGCGTTAAGTGCCATCGCACCAGGTGGGGTGATGATGCACGTGGGTTTACAAGACTGGGCCAGTGAAATTGATATGCGCAAGCTCACCTTGGCAGAGATCACGTTATTAGGCACCTACACCTATACAACGGCAGATTTGAGGGCAACGGTCAATGCTTTGCATCGCGGTGTGTTTGGTTCGCTTGATTGGGTTGAAGAACGCACTTTAGCTGAAGGCCAGCAGGCTTTTCTTGATATTGATACGGGGGTGAGTGCATCGCCTAAGATCATTTTGAGACCTTGACCTTTTAATCTTCCGTCCAACAAATCGGTTCTATTTGCAATGTGACACCAAAGCGTGCTTGCACGTCTTGGCGTACTGCGTTGGCTAAGGCCATGACATCATCGCAATCACCCCCGTCTGGATTAACTAGCACTAAGGCTTGGTTGGCATGCATGCCAACTGGGCCTAACCGTTTGCCCTTCCACCCGCACTGATCAATTAACCAGCCCGCTGCAAGCTTATGGCTGTCATCAGCTTGTGGGTAACTCACGATATGCGGAAATTGCGTTTTTAGGGTTTGCGCCCGTTCATGCGTCACGATGGGGTTTTGAAAAAAACTACCAACATTGGGTAAAAGAGCAGGGTCGGGTAGTTTGCGCTGCCTCACCTCACACACCAATTGGTATACATCATGCGGGGTGATCGATACTGGGTGGCTTAGGCGTCGTTCAGACAGGGGCTTGAGGTCTGGGTAGTTCAGTACCGGTTGCCATCGTTTGGGCAACGCAAAGTTAACCGCCACAATTATTTCATTCAACTCAGTGGCGCGTTTAAAGCGACTGTTGCGGTAAGCAAAATCGCAAGCCTGGGTCGATAAGATTTCAATTTTCTCGGTTTTGAGGTTCCACACCTCAACCGATTCAATCAACTGAGCGACTTCAACCCCGTAGGCACCAATGTTTTGTACCGGTGCAGCACCTACTGAGCCGGGTATGAGGGCTAAGTTTTCTAAACCATGCCAGCCTTGCTTTAAAGCGATGGTTACCCAATCATGCCAGTTTTCACCAGCGGCGACACGAATACGAAAGTGATCTGTATACGTTGTTGACTCAAGTTGCTGAATGCCTTTAAGCTGAATATGCACCACGGGCTGATGTAAAGCGCGTGGTAGAACTAAGTTGCTACCCCCTCCCAGTACATGAAAATCTTTAGAAACCTTGAGTTTTGCTGCCTTTTTCCTAAGAGCTGATAAAGCCGGCAGTTGGCTTAAATTGTCAAGCACCACAAAGTCTTGCGCCTCGCAGGCAAGGGCAAGGGCATTAAGTTGCTGTAAATTACAAAAATGAGGGTTCAAACTTGACATCTGTATGGATAGTTGTGCTAAGAACTTGGTCTTCGCATAGTACTACGTGTCGAGTTGTACAGTGCTTCACGTAATGCACAGTAGTCTGACAGTGTGAGGGCATAAAACGGGAATAGATCAACTGGTAGAGCGCAACCTTGCCAAGGTTGAGGTCGCAAGTTCGAACCTCGGTTCGATTCCGGGGTGCGCCTACCCCCCCCTTGCGCCGACCCATGAACCAATGCGCGCTAACAGCGCATGCTAGCAACATTGCTGCGCCTAAACCTGTTAACGCCGATGCACCCCCCCTCTTTCACATAGTTAAAGATATAACTCGTGGCGCATGGGATGGCCGTAAATTTGGTAAATCTAGTAACAAGGGCCTCTACTCTGTTAAAGTTAACTACCATTAGCTATAACCATGATGCTTTCTGTGAAACACTATTATTTTTTCTTGAAGCTTTCATGCAAAGCAATATTTCTGCCTTGTGTTTTTCTCATTCACTCAGCAGCCAGCAGTCAAAGTTTAGATGAGGCCATTCGTTCTGCTTTGGTTCAGTACCCAACTATCATAGCGGCACAAGCTCGGGTGCAAGCTTCTCAATCAGACATTACTCGGGCAAAAGGGCAACATTACCCGCAGTTGAATTGGCAAGGTACGTCTAACAACTATAGTGGCATCAATAACAACGGGGGTGCAACGGCTTCTGGGTTTTTGCCAGACAATACCTGGATACAATCACCTAATGTTACCCTCAACATCTGGTCAGGCGGCAAAATTCAGGCAGATGTTGACCGATCAACTGCTACATCAATGGCGCGTTTTCACCAACAGCGTCTAACGCGCGACGAAGTGGCTTTACTTGCACTCGAAAGTTATTTGAGTTGGGCCCGCTCGCTTGAGTTGCTTAGCCTTGCTCAGTCAAATGTTGCGGTACATCGCAAAATACTTGACGATGTAAAAAAAATTACGCAACTTGACCTGGGTCGAATGATTGACCAAGATCAGGCCGAGGTTCGTCTTGAAAATGCATTAATCACACTTAAACAACGTGAAACGGAGTTAGTGGTTTCTGAACAGCGACTTGAACGCATGCTTCAGAGCTCGGTGCCTGTTAAACCAACTGGAATTAATCACATTCGCGGTACGGTGCCAGTGTCTTCAGAAGTGGCGCTAGCGTACCTTAATGATGTGCACCCTGCCATTGCAGTGCAACACGCACAAATCAACGCTGCCCGTGCGTCGCTTAGTTCGGCTCGCTCAGAGTACTCGCCAACAGTGAACTTGAGCTACGGTAAACAAATAACCCAAGGTAGCGGTCAGGGCGACTATATTACTCAGCTCACAGTCAACGTTCCCCTATTTAGTGGCGGTTCAACCTACGGGGCGGTGGGTAGCGCAAGCAACCTGCTTCTTGTTGCCCAGCAAGGCTTAGCCGAAACTCGATTATTACTGACAGAACGGGTGTTAAGTATTTGGCCTGAACTTAAAGCGTCTCGATCGCGTAAAGAGCTTGCACTTCGCCAGTCTCAAATGGGCCTAGAAATTGTGAAAGGTTACGTACAACAGTTTCGAGTTGGACGCCGCTCGCTGTTAGACCTGCTCATTGTACAAAGCGATTTGTACGCCTATCAAACCAGAGCCACTATTGCCACCTTTGACGAACGCCTTGCGAAAGCCCGTCTACTTGCAGCAATGGGTCAGCTTGCCATGGCGTATCAAAGTACTCAAAGCCTTCCTGGTAGCAGTACTGGGCCGACAGCAGTTTCGTTACCCTCAACTTCAGCATCAACCTCGGCACCTTTTGGCTATAAACCGAAGTTCAATTCTGCAACTTTAATACCTCAATAGAATTTACCGCTCTCTAAGGGCTTCTTTTAACTTCTGTGCAGGGCGGAACAAATATTCTAAAACGGTCTTTTGATCAGTCAAAATATCGACTGTGGCAACCATACCGGGTTGCGGTATAAGTTTCATGCCTTTTCGTTCAATTCCCGGGTTCAGTATTTTAATTAAAATTTTATAAAAACCCGGTTCAAGGTTTACGGGGTTAGCGGTTGCTCGTGCCCCCGTTTTACTCTCATCAGTCAGTGCATCGGCGCTAATGAGTTCAACCACGCCATCTAAGCCACCAAAATGACCGTAATCAAAGGCACTCAGTTTGACTGTTGCACGCTGACCCAACTTCAAATAAGCCACTTCGGTTGGGGGTACAAATGCTTCGACCAACATCTCTTCGTGTGAGGGCACTATTTCTAAAATGATCTGCCCTGCACTCACGACAGCGCCAATCGTTTTGACTTTAATTTCTTTAATAACACCCTGCATGGGTGCCCGAATCACCGTTCGCTTGTACATATCTTCATGCGTTCTGAGCATCTCGCTCGTTTGAGCCAGATCAGAATCGACTCGTACCAACTCATTGTTGGCATTAGCAAAATAACGCGTGCGAAGTTCCGCGATTTGGCCCTCTATGCCAGCTTCCTGCCTTTGCAGCCTGAGCAACTCAACTTCTGACACGACGCCTTGCTTGACTAATGGTGCAGTGAGTGCAATTTCACGCGATAAAGTTTTTAATGATTTTTTAAAGGCAACGATTTGCTCGTCTTTCGCATTTTTGCGAGCTTTGAATGCTTGTGACTCACGCTTTATTATTTCGGGGTGTTCTGTAAGTGGAGTAGGAAAATCAAGTGGCATATCGTAGGCCTCTGCTCGCAGTCGTGCAGATTGTGCTGTAAGAGACAACCACTTTTCAAAAGCTTCGCGGTATATTGAACCGGCTCGTACATCATCAAGGCGCAGCAAAATCTCACCCTCAGATACTTCTTGACCCTCATGAACTAAAACTTCGCGCAAAATTCCAGGCTCTAAGCTTTGCACGACCTGCCCGCCACTAGTGGGTATAACCTTGCCTTGTGCAACCGTCACCTCGTCTAAAGAAAAAATTGAGGCCCAAGCTAAAGTGATCAAAAGAACGCCTAGAGTGATCCAGACGATATAGCGATTAGACCTACGATCATCTTGATCGAGAGTTGATACACCATAATTTGACGAATACCGCTTAAATTTTGATGGCTTACTCATGAAGCGGCAGACCCATTAGATGACTCGGGGTTATTAGTATTAGGTTTATTAGGGGGCAGCGATGCAATTTTTTTAGCCCCTTGCGAACCCCTTGTTAGTTTTTGTAAAATTTCTTCACGTGGGCCTTGTGAAACAATTTGCCCCTTTTGCATCACGGCGATTCGGTTTGCCCAAGCTAATAGTTGTGGTCGATGTGTTGAAATTAATAAAGTTTTACCTTTGAGCCATTCCCCAACAACACGAATCACACGGGCTTCGGTGTCTTGGTCCATGTTGGCAGTGGGTTCGTCCATAAAAACAAAGACGGGGTCACGCAACATCATGCGGGCAACTGTTAACAACTGGCGCTGTCCACCAGACAGTCCGCCACCTGCCTCAGTTAAGGGCATATCGAGACCTCGCGGGTGCGCTGCAATTATTTTGTACATATCAAGTTTTTTTAACACCTCAATTACTTTTGCATCGCTGATCCAACTGTCAGATAGCACGAGGTTTTCTCGTAGTGATCCCATAAACAGTTGGGCGTCTTGCCCAACATAAGCAATTTTTGAACGCAACTCTGTTGGGTCAATCTGCAAAATATCAAGATCGTTGATTAAGATGCTGCCGCTTTTAGGCTTGTATAGCCCAGCCATCATACGCAACAACGTGCTTTTGCCACACCCAACCGAGCCGAGCAGGGCCATGTGGTCGCCTGGCGCAAGGCTGAAAGAGATTTTGTTAATAACGGGTTTAGCATGTTCACCCGGGTAGGCAAACTCAATATTCTCTGCGCGCAATGAACCACTAAATGATTCAGGCGTAATGTAACGATGGTCGTAATCTCGGTCTCTAGGGCGTTGCATGAGCCCATCGAGTGTCTCAAGAGATGTTTTAGCCTGCTGGTAACGTGTGGCTAACTGCATAATGCTACCTAGCGGCATCACTGCACGACCCGCTAAAATGTTGCAAGCAATTAAGGCGCCCAGAGTGAGTGTGTTGGCGTGTATTAAATAAACACCCATCACGATCACACCAACTGAGCAGGCTTGCTGCAGCGTTGTCGTAATACCGGTCACCAATGCAGTGCGGTGACGAATGTCCATGTAAGACTCTGACGACGCAATATTGGCATTTTCCCAGCGTCGCTGTAGGTAGCCCTCTGCATTGTGAGCCTTTAACATTTCAAGGTTCATCATGGCTTCCATCAGCACACTTTGTCGCTCGCCGGCTTCACGCATATTGCGCCGCATTGCTTGCATTAAAGGCCTCTGAATCGTAATGCTCAATATCAGTAAGATAGGAATAATTGTGATGGGTATCCAAACAATAGGCCCACCAATTACCCAGATTAAGACTAAAAACATCAAAATAAAGGGTAGATCAGCAATCGCTACAAACAAAGAAGACGAGAAAAAGTCTCTGAGCGCTTCAAAGTCACGCATTGTGCTGGCAAAAATACCGATCGACTGTGGCCGATGTTCTAAACGAACCGCCATAATTTCTCGTAACAAGGTGGCATTAATAGCCAGATCTGCCTTCTTGCCGCCTTGATCGACAAGCCTAGCTTTTATGAGCCGCATGCCAAACTCAAGCAACATGGCCAAAGCCACACCTATCGTTAGTGTCCATAACGAGACATAAGCCTGAGCCGGTATGATGCGGTTAAAAACGTTCATTGTAAAAAATACAGTGGCTAGCGTGAGCAAGTTTGCGACAACTGTTGCCACCATGGCGTCATAATAATAGTGACGAAATCGCCACATCGTGTCCCAGAACCAACTAAACGCAGCCGTCTTAAACCCGACCAGTTGTTGTGCACCCTTTTTGGGTGGCGGTTTAATCACAAGAAGTTCGCCTGTGGCAAGCTCATCAAGCTCGTCAGTCGTCAACTGCTGATCAGTCATGCCAGTTTCTGCAAAAAGTACGGTTGCAATACCGTCTTTAATAGCGCGCAACACGGCAGCTCGACCATCAATAAACGGCACCACAACAGGCAAGGCATAATTGGGCATGGTAGAAGGTTGATTTCTAGACCATGCTGCCAACATGTGATGCCGGCGCATCACCTCTGGCACCGATTCGGGCGGAATTCGTCCTTCATCATCAACTGCAAAGCCAGACTTCAGCGCTGAAAGATGAATCGGCTGGCCAAACAAGTTAGTAATCAGTGCAATACACGTCAAGAGTGCATCGTCATTAGGTTTTGACATATTTTCTTGCATGTTGATGAATTTATGCCTCGCTAGCGGTGTAGTAGCTTGCTTAGCAATGTACCTTATTTAACGGTGGAATTTGTTTGGGGTGACTGGTATGCAAGCGCAAGCCTGCCCATCGCTGCAAGCACTCTCGCGTGAGCGGTGAGCTCGTCGAAAGTGGCAATAATTGTGTTGGTTTGGTAGCTATATAAATCGGTCTGAACAGTAAGCAGATCAAGAAGTGATCGACGCCCAACTCGAAACTGTTGGTCGTAACCCGCAACAAGTTTGGAACCAGTTTTAACTTGACGCGCGCCTAGTCTTTTTCGTTCTTGTGCTGAAAGCAACTCGGGCCATACGCTTAATAAGCGCTCTCGAACCGTTAGGCGGGCTTCACTTAAACCCTGCTCAACAGCAATCAATTCATTCTTTGCGCTTCCTACCGCACCGTAGGTTTGCCCCCCATTAAAAATAGGTACATTGATAGCGGCCTGGGTCAGGTAGTCACCTTGCCCGCTACCCTGAGTAATTTGCTTGCCGTAGCTCACATTAACAGTAGGCGAGTAACCCGACTGGGCAAAGCGAACCCCTGCTTTGGCCGCATCAATTTGCGAAAGTTGCTCAGCAATTTGTGGGTGCGCATCGTTAATTGACAGCAAAGCTTCATCTGTTGTTGCGGGGAGTTTGCCAGCAAGCTTTTTAAACCCAGTCGGTTTTTTGGGCAGTGAGCCTAACAGCATGCGCTGAAGACGTTGGGCTGAAATGGCTAATTCTGTTTCACGTTGTTGCAAAGACAACATCGCATTTTCAAAACGAACTTCAGCTTGGTCTTGATCGATTTTTCTTCCTCGATCAACCAAGGTAATTTTTTTTACATCATTCAAAATACGACGGTGAGCCTCAATATTTTGGCGTGCCAAAGCTACCAATTCAATATTACGCGCCCAATTTAAATAGCCCTCTAGTGCAAGCAGTGCCACCTCATCACGCGTTATTTGTTGCTGGTGACTACGCGCAGTAGAAATCGACTGTGTGCGCTCAACTTCTGATTGAATACGCCAGCCAGACCAGACGTTTAGCGTAGCATTAGGTGATTGGATCCAGGTGTCGTTTGGAAAGAGACCATCAGCTGCTTGAGGGCCATCGCGGGTGGTTACACCACTATAGTTACTGACCGTACCCTGCCAGCTAAGTTGTGGGTAATGTTGGCTTTGTACACGAATGATGTCAGATTTAGATGCGTCAAACTGTGCCTGTGCCGCTAAGATTGTTGGGTACTGTTCTAATGCAATTTTTACCGCTTCGGGCAGGCTTTGGCTTTGCGCGACACATATGGGCAAACTCAGTATCACCACAACAAAGGGCTTTATATAAAAAAAAGATTTAAAAATAGACATTTAGCATGTAAATACCCAAATATTCATTGCTAGATAGTACAACAACGCCAGTCGCTGGTGATAATTGTCAGAATCTGCACAATGAATGAAACCATCTCTGAAAACGAATGAATTTGCGTCAGTACAATGAACGAAGCCATTTTTACAAAATCAATAAAACCGCCGAACTATGAAAATACTGATTGTTCATCAAAACTTTCCGGGGCATTATAAGCATCTTTATAAAGCTCTTCTTAAAATAAAGCCTAACTCACCTCGGGTGGGGTGAAAGTTTTTTCTTAAAGCAGGTGTGGCCCGACGTAAAGATAGTCATTTATTGCGAGTTTCATTATGCTTCGCAAGGCGCTGACGTGGGGTTCGACCCTGAGTTTCCACCTGTTGATAACACTGACGTGGTGAAGCCTAACCCAGACGTTGCACTTCAAATTGGCTCACATCGCCCAACCCGAGCAGACGAAATTATTACCTTTGTGAACCGAAACTTAGAGTTCTATCGGGGCTATCACACGTTTATGCGTGCTTAAGCAACATCAGCTCATTCAACCATGGTCAATTGAACTTAAACAAGATACTCTAGGCGGGCAGAGCAAGAACCGCAAAATTGAGGGGTTATTCCGCATCGACGAGTTGGCTTTTAACAAACTCGATGCGCAGGCGCTTTATAGGGTGCAGCAGGCCGCGCTACCCAAAACCGAAACGGGAGAAATCGATATGAGCTTTCTGGCAGATGATACGATGATTAGTTTTGAAAGTTTGTAAAAGGTAGCATTTACTAATGCGTATTGTTATAGACATGCAGGGTGCGCAAACCGACTGTCGGTACACCACGGCATTCGCCCAAGCGGTGGTTCGTAACCGGGGCGAGCACGAAATTATTTTGGTCTTGAATGGTTTGTTTCCAGAGACAATTGCGCCTATTCGTGCTGCATTTGATGGGCTTTTACGGCAAGAAAATATTTTAGTTTGGTATGCACCTGGCCCAACTAAGGTATGTGCTTGGGGCAACGAGATTCGACGCGAAATCGCTGAATTAATGCGTGAAGCATTTATTGCTAGTTTGCAACCTGACATGATTCACATTACTAGCCTGTTTGAAGGCTATATTCATGATGTCGTAACCAGTATTGGGTGCTTTGATAGCGACACACCCGTGAGCGTTACTATTTATGATCTCATTCCGCTAGTGAATGCGCAAGATTACCTTGGACCCAACCGCCATTTTGCACGCCACTACCAACGCAAAATTGAACACGTTAAAAAAGCTAAATATTATTTATCAGTCTCTGAGTTTTCTCGTCAAGAGGCTATTAAGCATCTGGCTTTGTCAGATCAAGCTTGCATAAACGTCTCAACCGCATTAGATGACCACTTTAAACCCAAAATATTCACTGAAGCACAGACCCGTGATTTACACCAGAGGTTTAACTTAGTTAGACCATTTTTGCTTTGTGCGGGCGGTACTGACCCGCGAAAAAATCTTGGTCGCTTAGTTCAAGCTTATGCCAATCTTCACCCAGCACTACGATCTAGCCATCAGCTGATTTTTGCTGGAAAAATGCTCGAAGTTGAAATCGAAAACCTTGAGCTTAATGCTCGGTCTGCAGGGTTAAGGTTAGATGAGTTAGTGTTTATTGGTTATGTTACTGACGAAGAATTATTGAAACTTTATAACTTATGCCAGCTTTATGTTTTCCCCTCTTGGCATGAAGGCTTTGGTTTGCCCGCACTTGAGGCCATGGCTTGTGGTGCACCCGTTATTACATCAAACGCCGCAAGCTTGCCAGAGGTGGTTGGCTTAGAAGTCGCTATGTTTGACCCGTTTGATATTGAATCTATTACCAACAAAATAGCTCAAGTACTTGAAGACGATGGGTTTAGAAAGACATTGCGTGAACACGGTTTGCGGCAGTCTAAGTTATTTTCATGGAACGACACCGCTAAACGAGCCATTACTGCATGGGAAAACGAGCCCATGCAGTACAGCGTTTCAAAAAACATTTCAAATAACCCATGGCCCAGTATTGTTGATTACACCAATGGCTTATACGATAAATTATTAGAAAAAATTGCAACATTTCCGAAATCGAAACTTGATGACTTTTTATTGCAAAAGATTTCAATTAGTCTTGCACAAAATGAACAGCAAATTTACAGCTTTCTTCGGCGTAGTAGTTTGCCAGAACGCTTGGTATGGCGTTTAGAAGGTCCATTTGATAGTAGCTACAGCTTGGCGTTACTCAATCGCGAAATGGCACGTGCTTTGTTTGCATTAGGCCATCAAGTTGTACTTCATTCCACTGAAGGGCCTGGCGATCTTGAACCTAACCCGCATTTTTTAATAGCTAACCCTGATTTAGCTGCCATGCATAAACTTGCAGCCAGTATTACTGGTTATGAAGCTGATGTGACAAGCCGAAATCTATACCCACCAAGGGTTTCAAACATGCATTCGCGTATGAACACCCTTCATGCCTACGGGTGGGAAGAGTCTGGTTTCCCGCTTGATTGGGTTGAAGAATTTAACCAAAATCTTCAGGGTATGACTGTGGTGTCAAACCATGTGAAAAAAATTATGATTGATCATGGGGTCACTGTACCTGTAGTGGTAAGTTCTTTGGGTATTGATCATGGGCAAAGGGTTGTGACTGATAAACATTATTTTATTCAGGCCAAATCGTTTCGGTTTCTTCACGTCTCGTCTTGTTTTTCCCGTAAAGGGGCCGACTTGATGTTGCGTGCTTACGGGCGTGCTTTTCGTGTAACAGATGATGTCACGCTCATTATTAAAACATTCGCTAACCCGCATAATGACATTCATAAATGGCTTGAAGAATCGCGTAAAAATGACCCTCACTTTCCAGACGTTCAAATCATTGAGACTGACTTAACAGATGCGCAGTTAAAGTCGCTTTACACTCAATGTCATGTACTTGTCGCACCAAGCCGAGCTGAAGGTTTTGGGTTGCCCATGGCTGAAGCTATGCTTTCTGGCTTAGCGGTTATTACGACAGGTTGGGGCGGCCAGACAGATTTTTGTACTTCAGAAACCGCCTGGCTAATTGATCACCAATTTGTTCGGGCACGTTCGCATTTTGGGTTGTTTGCTTCGGCTTGGGCTGAACCCGACGAGCATCATTTGACTCAATTGCTGCAAGATGTATATCAAACCCCTGAGGAACAACGTCACAAACGCATTGAGTCAGGAAAAAATTTATTGTTAAAAAGTTTTTGTTGGTCAGACGCAGCAACCCGCATTATTGAAGCAGCTCGTCAATGGTCTTGTGAAGCCGCTATAACTGAGGTGCGTATTGCATGGGTTACAACCTGGAATACAAAGTGTGGTATTGCAACGTATTCAGAGCATTTGATTGACAATATGTCGCAAGCCGTCACTATACTTGCCGCGCGCGCAAATATTATGCTCAAGCCAGACGGTGACAGGGTTAACAGATGTTGGACAGTAGGCGAAAGTGACTCGCTTGTAGAACTTTCAAATGCTGTCAAGCTAAGCAATTGCAATATATTAGTTATTCAGTTTAATTATGGTTTTTTTGATCTAGAAATTTTTTCAAATTTTATATATGCACAGATTGATTTGGGTATAAAAGTATTGATCACTTTGCATGCTACAAGTGACCCATTACATGTGCCGCATAAAAAACTGTCTATAATTTCTAATTCGTTAAAACGCTGTGATCGGGTTTTGGTTCATTCAATTAATGATTTAAATAACTTAAAAAAACGAGGCCTTGTTGATAATGTAGTGCTTTTTCCTCATGGCGTGCTTGACTATGAATTGCCTGTGCCGTCTGTTAAACCTTTGAATAGCCCTTTTTTTATTGCTTCATATGGGTTTTTCTTGCCGCACAAAGGTCTTTTAGAGCTGATTGATGCTTTTGGTTTGCTTCGTGCAATGGGCTCGGACGCACATTTAATGATGGTGAATGCAGAGTACCCAGTAGCAGAATCAACATTGCTTATTGAACAAGCGAAACTTAAAATTTCTTCACTCAAGCTGAATGGTTTTGTCACGCTTCTCACTGACTATCTAAGCGACGAAGATTGTCTAATTAACCTTACTCGTGCAGACCTTGTTGTTTACCCATATCAACAAGCTGCAGAATCTGCAAGTGGTGCCGTTCGCTATGGCATGGCAATTGGTAAATCTGTTGCAGTGACGCCCTTGAAAATATTTGATGATGTAGCAGAGGTAACCTATACCTTACCAGGCTTCACCCCAGAGGCTTTAGCAAAAGGATTTTTTGAAATTGAAAAATCAATACGTACGAATGATTATAAAAACCAAACGATTAGAAAAGAAGCTGATTCCTGGAGAGATCAGCACAAGTATTCAAAGTTAGGGAATAGATTAAGTGGAATGTTTCAAGGAGTCCTAAAAAAATGATTCAACCTAACAATCCTCAGAATTGTTCAAACGCAATTGTTAAACTGCTAGAAAATCACGGTGTGACCCATGTTTTCGGTATTCCGGGTGCAAAAATTGATAGTTTGTTTGTGGCTTTGAAACATTCAAAAATTAAAGTCATTCTGTGTCGCCATGAGCAAAATGCGGCATTTATGGCCGCTGCTTTTGGCCGATTGACTGGTACTGTTGGCGTCTGCGTCGCCACATCAGGTCCCGGCGTCACGAACTTGACGACAGGCTTGGCCACGGCCACCAGTGAAGGGGATCCCGTGTTAGCCATTGGCGGTGAGGTCCCCGTTGATGAACGCCTCAAAAAGACTCACCAGTCACTTGATACCCCCAGTCTCATGAAAGCCGCGACTAAGTTTTCGGCAGAAATTGTCAGTGCCGACCAATTGGGTGAAGTGTTTGGTAACGCAATTCGAATCGCGGAAAGCGGGCGTCCTGGTGCCGTATTTATCTCCCTACCCAAAGATGTGGGCCTTGCTGACTATCCCGGTGACATCAATGCGAATTGGGGCAAAAAAATCGCCCAAGGCGCGGGCGCTCAATCCGCAAATGAAGAGATTGCTAAGATTCTCAATGCGAGCAAACGACCGATCGTCATTCTCGGTATGCAGTCCTCGGCAGACGACTCAGCAGATGCGCTGGTCAACTTTCTAAAGAAGTCTGGCATTCCCTATATTTCCACTTTCCAAGGCGCAGGCGCTTGGGTTGAGAGCAAAGGTGGCTCGACCTACGGTGGACGTATTGGCTTGTTTCGCAACCAACCGGCCGACAAGGTGCTCGATCAAGCGGATGCAGTGTTAACGATTGGTTACGACCCCATTGAATATGATCCGTCAATTTGGAACACCGGTAACACGCGTCCCATCATGTGTGTCGATACGATCGTCGCCAATCAAGATAATGCCTTTCTGCCGACAGCAGAGCTCATCGGTGATATTGGCGCGTCCTTAAACGCACTCGCAAGCTTGGTGACGTCCAACGTTGATGCCTCCTACGCTGCTGCGGCTCAAGCGGCGCTCAAAGAGGTTCAGGCGACCATCGCGCAAGGCAAGGAAATGAATGAGTTTCCCGTCAAGCCTCTTCGCTTGGTGTATGAGTTACAAAAGCAAATGACGTCCGCCACTCATGTCGCGCTTGATGTCGGGTCGAACTACATTTGGACTAATCGCTACTGCGCGGCCGATCACGCTCGCCAGGTGCTTGTGAGTAATGGTCAGCAAACCCTTGGCGTGTCTATTCCCTGGGCGATCGCCATGAGCTTGCTTTATCCCAATGAGCGCATTCTCAGCACCTCGGGCGATGGCGGTTTCTTATTTACCGCCACAGAGCTCGAAACAGCCGTTCGTGTGGGGGCGAAGTTTGTTCATGTGATCTGGGATAGTCATTCATACGACATGGTTGATTTTCAAGAGGTCGCGCATTATGGTGAAAATGCAGGCGTACAACTTGGCAACTACGATGTCGTCAAGTTTGCTGAGTCATTCGGCTGCAAGGGTTACACCATCACGTCGCCAGACCAACTGCCAAACGTGTTCGAGCAAGCATTTAAATCCGATGTCCCCGTCCTGATTCACGTGCCGGTTGATTACAGCCAGAATGGCCGTTTGATGCAGGATGTCATTCAAAGTTATCTGAACTAAGCGCTATGCCAAAGTCAAATATCCCGGGCAGTCAGCCCCTTAATGTGAATGTGTCTAATTCGCTTTACGGCGCCCTTCAAAAGCGCTGTCAAGATACGGGTGAAACATTGAATCACATCGTTCAGGACGCACTTGCAAAGGCGCTGGGCATCGAGCATCACACACTCTTTCAGATCTCCACCTCGGCGGCCTTAGTAAAAGGTGTTTACCAAGGTTGCGTGACCGTTGGAACGATTAAAGCGCATGGCGACTTTGGACTCGGTACCTACGATGGGCTAGACGGCGAAGGTTTGATGCTCGATGGACATGTTTATCAAGCGCTCGGCAATGGTTCGGTGTTAGAGCCGGCAGATTCGGCTTCCGCGCCATTTTGGGTGAGCACGACGTTCGAGGCTGATCGCTCAACCACCATCGAGACGGTTGACAGCTGGGATCAGCTCTGTGCGTTTATCGATAAGAGCAGACGGTCTGAAAACCTGTTCGCCGCAATCCGTATTGATGGTGTCTTTGACGAAATTTACTATCGCGTTGCGTGCAAATCGGCGCCAGGTGAGGACCTCGTTACCGCGACGAGCCATCAAGCAGAGTTCACCTTAAACAATCTTCAAGGCACTTTATTGGGTTTTTGGTCTCCCGCTTACGCTCGCACGTTCAATATTCCAGGCTATCACCTGCATTTGTTATCGCAGGATCGTCAACATGGTGGGCACGTTCTGGGTATCAAAGCCAAGAATTTGAAGCTTCAGGTGATGGATGCCAATAATCTCATCATGGCGCTACCTGAATCGAAAGAGTTTCTGGCTGCAGATTTAACGGGTGACCCCTCCGCAGCGCTTAAAAAAGCTGAAGGCGCGGGTTAAGTTCACTCCATTCAGCCATATAACGTACAAATCGAAGTTTCAATCTTGGATTTGTGCAAGAACGAGCAAGCAACACTTGCCAACGAGTAAGCAAAACTACATCATGACACCGTTTAACAGGTTGGCTTTATGTTACTCAACGCCGGCCGCTCGTTCAGAGGCAATATAAAAGCTTATGAAGAATCGCTAAGTCGAAGTTTATATGCAGGTTGCTCAACATCGCTTTGTATTAACTAACTAACAAATAAATCAATAGATCAATAGATTTAATTTTTGAGAAGCGTTTCTAATGGTAAAAAAATCACTCATCATGGGTATTACGGGTCAAGATGGCGCTTATCTGGTTCAAAAAGTGCTGCCTGACGAAATCTATAACCTAGCTAGCAGGGCAAAGCTTTGTGGTGGCCTTTCAAGGCAGTGCCGAACAAGAAACTGCTGTAGTGACAGGCCTTACCATAGCCTCAATGTCAGCATCATCATCAGCCCCAGTCTATACCCCAGAAGGCACGGCGTTGAAGGTTGGCCATACGGTTGTGCGCATCAACCCCCAGTTTTATCGACCCGCCGAGTTTAAGTTACTTGTCGGTGACCCATCCCACGCTAAGGCCAAACTGGGTTGGGCGCCCACGACGTCTTTAGAGTTATTGTGTCAGATCATGGTCGAGGCTGATTTGCGGCGCAATGCGTGTGGGCGTTCATTTTGACCAAGTTGTGCGGCAAACTTCGCCGTTCAAGGCGTCAAGTTCAAAAGACGTTAAGACACAAAATGTATATTTCCGTCATGTATTTGATCGACTGAGACTCCAACCAATTGCACCATATCTGAGATTGATAACGTTTTACCGCTTTGAGTGGCTGTGCTAATGAACGACGTGTCACTTTGAATATTCATATCAGCAATGCGCGTGTTGCCAGTCGTGTCTTGGTAGGCAATCAGGTAATGATTTAATGCGTCTGTTTGAGCAACATTGAACCTAATACCTGTCGTTGGGTCGGCGAGTGCAAGAGATAAATCAGCCGCATTGTCAAAGGTCTGTGAAACAGAGAAAATCAAGAGATCTGCATCCGTTACCGAAATGGTGCCTCCAGTGCTTAGGGTATTGCTAAAAATAGATACCCCAAGGGCTGGTCCAGTACCCGGGTCTGTGTCGCGAAGCAAGCCACTAAATGCGCTTAAAGAAATATCTAATCGATCTATTTCAACAATATCAGTACCGGTCTCAAAGTTAAAAATTCGACTCATACTGCCGCTGGTGCCTGTACCTGTACCTGCATTGGTATTGTCATCAGAAACAGGTCCGCCAATTTTTCCTGTACCTTGGCCCCACCAACCTAGTTGAGGCACGTCTAGAGCATTCACAATACTGCCCATAATGCTGGGTAAAACAGCACCCGCTATAGCCAGACCTGGGTCTGTCGTCATATTGCTGGCATACAAAGCAATATGACTACCTCCGCTTCTATTGTCGGCTAACAACACCGCGTCTGCCCCACCGCCTGTAAAGATTGAGTCTGATGCCTGCGCGACCTGAGCGCCTATGAAGGTGTCGTTTGCAATCGAGCCACCCAACACGTTACCAGCCGACTGAGAGCCCATGACCACTGACCCGGTGCTAGCCTGTGCCGTTTGCGCATAGGTAAAATTCGGAGCCCCTACCAACATTGTTAAGCCACCCGCGTCACTAATAAGCGACTGATCAACTGTGCCCGCATATGAGTTGACCACCATTGAGTCTGGTTGCTCATAGATACCCATAACAATGTTTTGAAATACTGAGTTACCCGTGGTGAGGCCGGCTCCGACCATATTATTAAGGGTCCACTGTGCATCGCTAAAAGAACCGTCTGGAAGCGTTGTAATGCTTGCAAAGGCAGCGCCTTCATCAGTTGTTGCGATGAGGTTATACCCCCCTGGCACGGCGGTAATGCCCTCAAAGTGGGTAATGACGCCAGGGATGCTCTTGAAGTCGTAATAGCGAATATCGCTGAATGTGTCTAAAACAGAGTCATAGCGTGCTACAAACGCTTGGTTTAGACCTAAGCCATGCTTTGACCCACCCGCGATGGTGTAACCCGTACCGCCTTGCTCGTCTTGCCATATGCCGTAGATTGTTGTGAGCTGGTCGGTACCACCGAAATCCGCGTCTAATATTGTGTATTGTTCGGTGCGCATGTTGTAAATGAACGCGTTACCCGATGCAGCGTCACCGTAAATATCGTAGTTGCCAACAGCTAGATCACCCATTGTGCTGTGCAAAATAGTATTCCAGACTTGCTGCTCACCCACTAGTGCTGTGGGCACATCAACTTGTGTCCAGGTGCCACGCTTGCCGTCAATAGTCCCGTCATAAATCATGCTGTGAGAGCGCGTTTCGCTGTCAGTCGTATTGACATAACTACCTACAGCCCTCACTTCATCGACCGCAATACTGGCATCAAACACGCTGGTATTGGGCCCATAGAACGTTGAGCTCACAACCTCTTGGTCATCGAACTGGGGTGTCAAACTGTAAACGGTGCCCAGCGATGTATTCATCATGGGGCCTCGATACAAAATGGCCTGCGTGTTAGCGCTTCCAGATATAACTTGGTCTCCGGTTAAGATAACATTGCCGTTGTGATCACCGCGCACACCAGTAATAAAGGTACTCGTTTCGCCAGAAAATATAGAGGTGTTATTGATAGCGTCGATTGACTCGCCGCTGTACTGATCAGTGGCTAATTTTGATGTTAAAAGCGTCGTCTCGGTCGTAATGCCCCTGACAGAAAGTTGCATGGTTAACAATGACGGGTCGTCAATACCGGCGTTCTCAATCGCTTGGTTGAAGTACAGCGCACCTGAAAGCTTGTTAGACAGTGTAGTCTGATCGTTACCCAGCGCGCCATTGGCTATAGCATAGACAAGCTGCGTAAACGGCATCACACCATCAAACAACTCATTGAACCAATAATCAAAACCTGCTGTGTCAGGAACTCGGTTGAAAAAATACTGATAAGTCTGATTAATGAATGAAGTGGCAAGATCAACTTGCTCAGTGTCATTGCGATCTAGAGTGGTATTTGCCAAACTAGCAAAAACACCATTTTCAGTTGATACTGCGAAGCTTGCTGACATTTGGCTCATAATGCTCGCCAAAGACTCACCTTGCATAAGCTGCTCGAGAGCTTGCTCTGACCAATGTAAATAACCACTGCTGTCTGCTGCACGGCCAAAGTAGCCAATGTATAACGATTCAATCTGCGCATACACGGCCTGCGGTTGTAACCCGTACAAAATTTCTTGGCCATTGGCTAAAATATTGGTTTGAACGATATTGCCTATTGTTCCATTCACGGCAATATCTTGACCATCGTTTGGTAAAGTTGGCAAACCTACACGGTTCAAACCGAAGTTATTACCGATCACCGACTGACCATCAGACCCGTAGGCGAAAGTCACGCCATTACCCTGATTGCCAGAAATCAAGTTGCTTTGAGGGTTAGAAGGGTCAGTTGTCGTGCCACCAATCAAATTGCCAGTGCCGGTGCTGGCCATCAAAATGCCGCCTGCTGAGTTTCCAAGCGCATCAAGACGTGTCGCACTGGTACCAATCGCTGAATTTAGAACGTGAATAGCATAGGCCTGATCGAGAATGGCCACACCATAACCGTTGTTGCCAGAGAACGTATTCTGTGGAATAACTGATCGGGTAGATCCGCCTACTGTGATGTTGTGGGCAGAACCGGCGATGAGCAACCCATTTTGTCCATTCGCAAGAGTGGCGCTACCATTTGTATTGAGGCCCACAATGTTGGGATCAATCAACACATCACGGGCGTTACCACTGATCTGAATACCATTTTGTAAGTTTCCAGATAAGACGTTCGTTCTAATTGTTTGGCCGCCACCCGTTGAGTCGATCAAAATGCCGTTTTGGTTGTTCGGTGCAGCGCCTTGAAACGCGAATAAACCACCAAAGGTGTTAAACGTAATGAAATCGCTGGCTGTGTCGGTGACATAAATGCCATTGAGCCTGTTGCCGCCACTGACATTACCCAACGGAATGACACCACCCACCGTGGTGCCTTCTGAATCACCGTCAATTAGTATGCCGTTACCATCGTTGCCAACCACCGTCGCGTTGTTAGCGCCCACACCAAAAAAATTCGCTTGAACAGTGGTGTTGTCTGAGTTGGTGACGTGCAAACCATTGCCGCCGTTACCACTTAAAACGTTGTAGTAAACAAAAGGATTCTCAACAAAGGTACAACCAATCAAAGCGTTGTTGTTAGAATTCAGTATCAAAACACCATCTAGACCATTGCCAAGGTCAGCATTGCCGTCGGTTGTGGTGCCGATGAAATTGCCGTTGAGTACGTTGTTTTCAGAGCGGCTATCAATGAGCACGCCGTTTGCGGTGTTACCTGAAATTTGATTACCCAGAGGGGGGACGACAAATATCGCAGTGACAGTGCCTTTGTCGCCGGTTGGGTCATTCACAGCGCCCGTTGCGGTGTCTATATAAGCTGTGCCACCGATGGTGTTGCCTGTTGTGCCGCCCGTTAACCAAATACCATTTTGATCATTACCATAATCAATCGTACCTGTTGGGTCAGTGCCGATGCGGTTAGCCACAATAAAATTGTCCGACCCACCGTCAATAGTGATGCCATTTTGGCCATTCATCGAAATAACGTTGCCAACCACCCCAGCCACTTGAGCGACATTTAAGCCGATTAAGTTGTTAGAAGAGGTGAAACTGATGTGAATACCATCGCCGCTGTTGCCAAGGCCTGAACCATCTGCCGAGAGCCCAACATAGCATTTGTTAATGGTGACGCCACCCCCTAAAAGGGTAATACCGTCACCGCTAGCATTGCCAACTGCCAACCCCAATAAGGATGAGCCCACACTACCCGTACCGATGGTCAGGCCAGCTTGGCCGTTAAAGTCGACTGTAATGACAGGTGGGCCACCATCAACATAACCAGGTGCCGATGTCGCATCGAGGGTGATGGTTTTTGATAAAATTGGCAGCGCTGAGCTTAGAACGACTGTTCCAGCTACAGAGAAAGTGATTTCGCTACTTGCATCTAAGCTTAAGTTAGCATTTTCAATTGCTGCTCGTAGGGAACCCATACCACTATCGTTCAAATTTAAAACCGAATAACTGGCCATGTCGTTCCCTTATTAAAATTTTTTTAGCAAGTTTTTTAATTGTTATTCATATTGGTAGACGAATAATGTTTTATCAGCTTTGAGGCTACAACCTCGTCGATCAGGGGGGATATAAGCGCAAATCTGATAAAGACTTGCGCCTGGTAGGGCGCAAAGGTATTTAAAGTGCGTAAATCACAAAAACGACGGTTCAAACTTGACAAGTATATCGGTAGTTGTGCTAAGATCTTTGTCTTCGCATAGTACTACGCGTATAGTTTTAACGCTTTATGTATTTCATAGTGTTTAGTTATAGTAAGCAATACGCGGGAATAGCTCAGTTGGTAGAGCGCAACCTTGCCAAGGTTGAGGTCGCGAGTTCGAGACTCGTTTCCCGCTCCATATAATAGGGGAAGCTTGAAGCTTCCCCTTTCAGTTTTTACTGGCGCAATGGCAGAGTGGTTATGTAGCGGACTGCAAATCCGCCTACCTCGGTTCGATTCCGGGTTGCGCCTCCAAAAGAACACAACCTTATCGATAATTTACATCTCTTTTTTTTGTTTTACATCCCTTAAAAATTGCTTGCACACCGCCAACACACTTTTGCTGGTGTAATGTCGCTCGCACATTTAATTAAGTTGCCCAATTTGCATAGTGAAATTAAAGTATTGCTGAGTAGGTTGCTTACACAAATATAAAGATAATAACCAATGCGATTTACAGATGTTCATGTGTTGGAAAGTAAGTACACATAAAGCAAATGAAAAACAATAAAACTGCGGTAATCTAGGAACCATATTGATTACATTTTCAGAGAAAGTTAATGGGTAACGCGGCAATCTACAGTGAGGCTAGCTATTGGAAGGGTTTTCACAAAGAGAATGGTCTGCGCGCAGCGAAACGTTTTTGGATCTCTTTCAAGCTCAGGCTCGAATTCATCCTGATTCGATAGCTGTCATTTGTCGTGATGAGACCCTTTCTTACAGAGATTTA
>Ga0209390_10000559_pt1 | contig 74005 bp, 58 predicted proteins | sample BON01_FD_187212 | JGI IMG/M metagenome (GOLD analysis project Ga0209390, IMG submission 187212) | Freshwater microbial communities from Lake Bonney liftoff mats and glacier meltwater in Antarctica - BON-01 (SPAdes) (version 2) | ecosystem: Environmental > Aquatic > Freshwater > Ice > Glacier...
CAGAGTGATGAATTAAGTTGGTTGGTTCTATTTCTAAGCCATCTAATGCCATTTTCAATGCCTGTATTGATTCAATTGTTTCTAATGTTTTAGCTACATAATACCCAACTATTTTATGAGAATAAGCATCTGTTATAAAACTAATATAGACGTGTTTTTCTCCAAGTTTCCAGTAAGTTATGTCGCTTACCCAGAGTTGATTAATTGCTGTAGGAATAAGTTCTCTAATGAGATTTGGATATTTTCTAAATCTATGATAAGAGTTCGTTGTACTTATTTTTCTTTTGCGTTTTCTTACCAATAAATGATTGATGTACAAAACATTGAACAAAGAGTCTCTACCCATTTTAATTTGATATTCTTTGAAAAATGGTTGTAACATATCAAAAAGTTTTCTTGGCCCTAATCTTGGATGATTTTCTCTAATTTCTTTGACCCTGTCAACAATTATATGATGCTGATTAACTACTTCAAATGCTTTCCAAGAATGGTTATAATAAGCCTGTCTGGTAATACCAAACCAACCACATAATTTGGCTAATCCTATATGTGAAAAGGTTGTTTTCATTTCTTCTATGGTTTGGTATTGTACTTTTTTCTAATCGGAATATTAAACTCTTTCTCAGCTATATCAACCATTGTAGAATAAGCAATAGCTTTCATTTCTGCATCTTTAAGCTTGTTCTCGAGTTCATTTATTCGAGTTTTCAATTGAAGTGCTTCAAAGTCATCAAAGGGCTTTACAGATTCTTTTTTTGATTTTTTTATTGACATTACAGTTGTTTTTGTGTCAAAATTAGGTCTTCTTGTTTTAACAGAAGTATTATAGTCTAATTGTCTCATCCAACGTAATAACTGTCCGTGCTCTTCTAACTGGCCAGTATATTTTTCCCAAATTTGAGCTTTTGTACACTTAGTTGATATTAATTCTTGAATGATAAAATGTTTTTCGGCTTCTGAAAAATGTTTATTCGCTTTTTGAATGATTTTTCCAGCTTTTAATCCTGAAATTGATTTACTTTTTTTGTCCATTTTTTAAGGTTTTGGTGTAAACCTATTTCAGGACAAGACAGGCATTCAAAACGCAGGGTCCTCTGCGAGAGACCCTGCGTGGGGATTGTCTTGCATTCAAAACGCAGGGTCCTCTGCGAGAGACCCTGCGTGGGGATTGGGTCTGTGAGAGAAAAGCTTTTGCTTAAAAGCTTTTGCTTACTGACTTTTACTATCTTTTTTACAATATTGTCTTGTATTCAAAACGCAGGGTCCTCTGCGAGAGACCCTGCGTGGGGATGGGGTCTGCGAGAGACCTCGGGATTGGGTCTGAAAGAGACCCTTCGTGAAGATATCAAGTGAATGATTGGATAGTATGGCTGGTGAGAAACCAAGCAAATCGGTTCATTTTCTTCTTCAATTCAAGGATTGAACAATTCAACAATAATCCAAATTAGCACATTTCCACATTCACGAATTAATCTTAGCGGCAATTCCTAAATTTAATTATCAAATAAACATTATCCACCAATTGTGCATACTTAAACCCTTGCAAATCATATTATCAAATTCAACTGTTTTACATTTACCGAAACAAGTCCTACAATTATGTCGAAAATTCAAGATTTAGAAAAATTAGCAACGCAAGTTAGAAGAGATATTCTGAGAATGGTTCATGCCGTAAATAGCGGTCATCCGGGCGGAAGTATGGGTTGCACAGAATTCTTTGTAGCACTTTATAATGAAGTTATGGACCACGATCCATCTTTCAACATGGACGGTAAAAATGAAGATTTATTTTTCTTATCGAATGGACACATCTCTCCAGTTTTCTATAGTGTGCTCGCTAGAAGTGGCTACTTCCCTATTGAAGAACTCAAAACCTTTAGAAAAATCAATAGTCGTCTACAGGGACACCCTACAACCCACGAACATCTGCCGGGCGTGCGAATTGCTTCAGGGAGTTTAGGTCAAGGTATGAGTGTAGCTATTGGTGCGGCAACTGCCAAGAAAATGAATGGCGATAAAAAATTGGTTTTCTCACTTCATGGTGACGGAGAATTGCAAGAAGGTCAAATTTGGGAAGCAGCCTTGTTCGCTTCAGCTAAAAAGTTAGATAATTACATTGCTACCATCGATTTAAATAGACAGCAGATAGACGGACCCACTGATGAAGTGATGTTTATGGGTAGTATTCAAGCAAAATTCGAAGCTTTTGGTTGGACCGTAATGGAAATGAAAGGAAATGACTTAACTGCCGTTATAGAAGGCTTAAACAAAGCGAAAAGCTTAACTGGAAAAGGCAAACCAGTTTGTATTATTATGCATACAGAAATGGGCTTTGGGGTTGACTTCATGCAAGGCACCCATCATTGGCATGGGAAAGCGCCTAATGACGAACAATTAGCCAATGCACTTGGGCAATTGGAAGAAACTTTGGTAGACTATTAAAACAACAAGAGCCCCGATTTCTTCGTTAACCATTCATACATGTATCTTTTAAAACATATTTTTATATTCTTCAGTATTATTGCAATTTTCAATGCAAGAGGACAAGATGTTCCTGAGAAACAAAGAGTGCTCTTTGTGTTAGATGCTTCGGGGAGTATGGAAGCCCTTTGGGGAACTAAAACTAGAATGGAAGTCGCCAAAACGACGCTTTATAATTTAGTGGACAGCCTTGAAAAAGCAACTCCCAATATTGAAGTTGGTCTTCGCGTTTTTGGTCACCAGTTCCACAAAAGTTTAAACAATTGTACAGATTCTAAATTAGAAGTTCCCTTTGGCCCAAACAATGCAGAAAAACTAAAAGCCACCTTAGATCGAATTAAACCGAATGGAAATACCCCAATTGCTTATTCCTTAATTCAATCGGCTAATGACTTCGACGATAGTAAAACCATGAACTCTATAATCTTGATTACTGATGGATTAGAAAATTGCGAAGGCAATCCTTGTGATGCTGCAAAACATCTCAATGATAAAAGAATTACAATCAATCCTTTTATTATTGGTCTAGATATTCAGGACGATTTAATCAACTCCTTCAAATGTATCGGAACCTTTATCAATGCGAAAGATGAAAAGACTTTAAAAATGGTTTTACAGAATACGGTCAAGCAAGCTACAGGCAAAACAACACTAAGCATTGGCATCTATAGTTTAGGGAACCAAGAAATTACGAATACGCCTATTAGCATTATAGACCCGATCAATAACACCACCTTATATACTTACATTCACAGCTTAACGAAGAAAGGGTTACCAGATACTTTGTACATAGATCCGAGAGGATTCTACCAAATTCAAGTACATTCTTATCCCCCCTTACTTTCTGAATCTTTTCAGCTCACGCCTAGCGTGCACAATAACGTTAATCTTCAGATGAATAAGTCCTATCTCGACTTTAATCATGAAAAATTGTACGACGATCCGCAAGCGAGGTTTATTGTTCGCCTAAACGATTCTTGGGTTTATAATTACGACATACAAGACCTCCCTCTTTTGGCAGATGTTTATCAGGTGAGTAGCACTTTGTTACCCTTGAAAAATGAGTTATTAAGCTTGGATGCAGATAAGGTCTACAACCAAAGTTATCCAACTAATGGCAAATTATCTATTGAAAACAATCAGAAGATAAGAGCCAGTATTTTCACAAAAAGTTCGGATAAATGGGCGTATGTGTTTGATCTAGGTCTCCTAGTCGAAGACTACACGCTTAAATTACAACCAGGCGCCTATAGCCTCGTTTATATTATGGAAACAGAGCGTAACAGCGACAATACCCATCGCTATGATTTTGAAATAAGTGAAGGCAGAACTTCCGTAGTAAAATTAAGATGAGAAAGTTATTACTAGCCATATTGTTTCTTTGTTCTACCTTTTTAGCCTTCAGCCAAGAACGGCCTATCAATGTCCTTTTTGTTGTGGATGCTTCCTCCAGTATGCTGAAATCCTGGGGCGTAGATGATAAGTGGACCATTGCAGAAAAGAGCTTGTTGAAAATTGCAGATAGCTTGTTGCAACAAAACGATAAGCTAACATTTGGCTTGCGAGTTTATGGACACCAGTCTCTTCCGATTTCTAACGACTGCAAAGACACCGAACTTAAACTACCTATCGCTAAAAATACACTAGCCCAGTTAACAGACAAGCTGATAAGTGTCAAGCCCAAAGGCATAACGCCCTTATCCTTTACTTTAGAACAAACCAAGAGCGACTTTGCTGGTCTAGAAGGGCAAAAAAACATCCTCATTCTCATTACGGACGGTTCAGAAAGTTGCGAAGGTGATCCTTGTGCTATTTTGGAAATACTTCTAGATAAACAAGTGATTGTCAAACCCGTAATTATCGGATTAGATATAGACATAGAAACCTTAAAGGAATACCACTGCATCAAAGATGTATTCAATCCGCATACTGCCGAAGAATTTCAACGAAACGTGATGCAAGTAGTGCAACAAGCTATTTATTACACCACCTGTCAGGTTGAACTGATTGATGAAAATCAAAAACCACTGCAAACGAATATTCCCATGTTGTTTTACAGCAATGAAAGCACGCCTGATTATATTTTTTACCACAAATTAGATGAGAAGAACAAGCCGGATACTATTTTGGTGGAACCCTCTGCTGTTTATACAGTTGTGATTCAAACCATTCCTCCTGTTATAAAGGAAAATGTAAAATTAAGTAGCAATAAACACAACATCATTCGCATAGAAGCACCTACCTGTTCATTGAGTATCAATGCCTATCTGAATGAAGACCAAACCAAGTTGATACCAGAAATTCCTTATTTCATTAAAGAAAGTAAAAGTAAGGCGTATTGTTATCGAACAGAAACCAATAGAAGTCAGGAGTATTTGTTTGGAACTTACGATATTGACATTCTCACGTTGCCCATTACTCAACTTCAAAATGTAGTCTTAAATACGATTGCGAAAGAAATTAAAATTCCGGCGCCAGGCAAGTTATCTGTGAACGCCAAATTTCCCATTCATGCAGCGCTCTTCACCGAAATCAACAATAGGTTAGTAAATATTTACACCTTTCCCGCCAATAGCAGTCAAGAAATATTAGATTTACAGCCAGGCTTTTACAGCTTGGTTTACCGTTTTGATTACAAGCGAAATATGACTAAAACTGTGATTGAAAACATACTTATCAAGTCTAAAGAAATTGTTGAATTAAAATTCTAATTATGAGCGCTACCCTAACGTCTAAATTACACAGCTACTCAGATAGCGAAAAGAAAGACACCCGTTCAGGCTTCGGCTTAGCGATGGATTACTTGAGCGAAACGAATCCAAAAGTAGTAGCGATGTGTGCAGATTTAACGGGTTCCTTGAAATTAGAAAACTTCGCAAAATATCATCCTGACCGTTTTATCCAATGTGGTATTGCTGAAGCCAATATGATTGGTGTAGCTGCAGGCTTGGCGATTGGAGGAATGATTCCTTTTGCTACGACCTTTGCAAACTTTGCGACAGGTAGAGTCTACGATCAAATAAGACAAAGTGTAGCGTATTCCAATAAAAATGTAAAAATTGCCGCTTCGCATGCAGGGCTCACGCTTGGGGAAGACGGTGCTACTCATCAAATATTAGAAGATATTGGCTTGATGCAAATGTTGCCAGGAATGACCGTAATCAACCCTTGCGACCATAATCAAACTTACTTAGCTACTTTAGCTACAGCAGCTCAAGATGGACCTATCTATTTGCGATTTGGAAGACCAAGCGTTCCAAACTTTACTTCAAAAGATGACAAGTTCGTAATAGGCAAAGGCATCTTGATGAATGAAGGAAGTGATGTCACCATTATTTGTACTGGGCACCTTGTTTGGGAATCTATTTTAGCTGCAAGATTATTGGAAGCAGAAGGCATTTCTTGCGAGATTGTAAATATTCACACCATCAAACCGTTGGACAATGAAATGATTTTAAAATCTGTTGGCAAGACAGGTAAAGTGGTCGTTGCAGAAGAACATCAGCGACTCGGTGGATTAGGCAGTTCCGTGGCACAATTGTTAGCAGAACAAAATCCCACACCTATGCGCTTTGTAGCAGTGAACGACAGTTTTGGCGAAAGCGGAACTCCTGCACAATTAATGAAAAAATACGGTTTAGATAGTTCTGATATTGTTGCAGCGGTTAAATCATTCTAGTTATGGCAGTAGAAATCTTTGCACTTAGTCAAGAATACATCCACTTGAATCAATTAATGAAAGTACTAGGATGGGTAAATACTGGTGGTGAAGCCAACGTCATGATTGATGAAGGACTGGTAACCGTAAATGGAAATGTAGAATTGCGTCGACGCAATAAAATTTATACTGGCTTTGAAGTCAGTTTTAGTGATCGTACGGTTGTGGTGGAGTAAGGCTCGATAAAATCCTTAACAATCCCCACATACCAATCTCAAGATTTTTTGTTATCTTTACATGTAGTAAGCTATTCTTACAAACAATTTAACAAATCCTAGGTTCTAGGTAAAAGCATATTTATGGGTAGATCGCAAGAAACTTTCGGCAAAAAAGAAAGAAATAAAAAACAAGAGAAGAAAAAAAAGGAAAAAGCTGAAAAGAAACTAGCTCGTAAAGAGTCGGAATCAAAAGGAAGCTTTGAAGAAATGTTAGCTTACGTTGATCACGAAGGCAACATTGTAGACACGCCACCAGATCCTTCTAAAAAGGAAGTTATTAATGCTGAAGACATCATCATTGGCATCCCAAGGAAAGAGGATATGGAAGATGTAGATTTCACAAGAACAGGTATCGTTACCTTCTTCAACGGTGAAAAGGGCTACGGATTCATTAAAGATAAAGATTCTGCTGAAAGTATTTTCGTTCACATCAACAATTGTTCAGACGAAATTAAAGAAGGCAATTTAGTTACTTTCGAAACAGAAAAAGGTCCTAAGGGATTGACGGCTGTGAAGGTAAAAGTATCGAAATAGAGCATTAGACAGTTAGACTTATAGAGGTCGCCTTGAGAAATCATGGCGACCTTTTTTTTTGGTCATTAAATCCAAATACCTCTTATCTTTGACTTATGAACCATAGGATTTACATCATAGCTTCTTTAATCTTTCTCATCAGCATGATGGGATGTAAAAAAGACAACTCCGATATAGAGGATTTTGCTATCCTCAACAAATACCTAAGCATACCCTATAAGCCTTATAATTATAGTTCACCTAATTTACCTGGCTATTACAGCAATCAATTCATAACAATTCAAAATAATACTCCAGCAGATAACTGCACAACGGATTGGGGTGCCACACTCGGACGTGTCCTATTTTATGACAAACAATTATCTATAGATCAGTCTATCGCCTGTGCTTCGTGCCATCAGCAAGCTAAGGGTTTTGCCGATACGACACAGTTTAGTATTGGATTAAATGGACAAACAACACCCCGACATTCAATGGCCTTAGGAAATGCGGTATACTATTTAAACGGTCGTTTTTTTTGGGATGAAAGAGCAGCAACATTAGAGGAACAAGTATTACAACCGATACAAGACCCAATCGAAATGGGGATGACATTAGCCGCAATGGAAGAAAGAATTCAAGCCAGTGAGTTTTATCCCATACTCTTCAAAAAAGCTTTTGAAAATGGTGAAATCACCAGTGATAACATAAGTAAGGCCTTAGCTCAATTTGTGCGCTCTATGATTTCATATGAATCTAAATTTGATGAAGGAAGAGCTAATGCGAGCAGTGTATATGAGGATTTTACGAACTTTACCGCTCAAGAAAACCTAGGTAAATCAATTTTCATGACCAATAGCCTTGTTAATTGTTTTAGCTGCCATAACACAGAAGCCTTTATTTCTGATAACCCTAGAAATAATGGATTATATCTCACCAATCCCGATTTAGGAATCAATATTTATACGAACAATCCCTTTGATGAAGGAAAGTTTAAAGCGCCATCATTAAAAAATGTAGCTCTTCGGAATAGGTTCATGCATGACGGAAGTCTTAAAAGTCTTGATGAGGTAATCAATCATTACAATGTCCGTATTAAGCCAAATGTAAATTTAGACTCCCATCTCATAGATGTTAGTACAGGAGGACCAGTAAGAATGAATCTTGATGCCAATGAAGTTACAGCGTTAAAAATATTCCTCCATACCCTTACTGATGAAAAATTCATCTCTGCGCCAAAGTATAGCGATCCATTTCTTTAAGTAAAAAAGTAGTTGTAAGAGTAATGAATATTTCAAAAAATACAAGAGCAACGGATTTTTCAAAGGCAATGGAAAGTGGACAAATAGAAGCTTCCTTCCTGAATATGAAGGCCTATTTACCCTTTAGAACGATTCCTAAATCTAGTCATCCTATTATTTTTCCAAAATTTGAAAACATCCCTTTACCGCTAGATTTTAATTATGCAGGAAGGATTTTCAACACCTTAGAATATCTTGATTATTCTTACACTCAAGGTTTACTTGTACTTCAGAATGATAAGATTGTTTATGAAAATTATTGGAGAGGACAAAACGAAGCTAGCCAACATATCGCATGGTCAGTTTCGAAGTCTTATGTCTCGGCCTTGTTTGGAATAGCCCTTGAAGAAGGATACATTAGAAGTATAGAACAAACCGTTGATGAATATTTACCTGAACTTATTGGAACGGATTGTCAAGGGATTAAAATTAAGGATGTGTTGCAGATGTCCTCTGGAATAAAATTTGACGAAACCTACAGTAATCCAGAATCAGATGTAAACAAGTTTTGGGATAATTTCCTAATGGGAAATCCACAAATCAATTTTATAAAAGGACTTAGACTCTTCAGACAACCAGGTACTTACAATGATTACATTAGTGTAAATACCGACATCCTAGGTCTTATAATCGCTAGAGCTACCAATCAAAATTTGTCTAGCTATTTACGGGAAAAGTTATTGGACCCGCTTGGGACCGAATTTGAAGCGAATTGGATTACAGATAATGAGGGTGTGGAAATCGCACATGCTGGTTTTAACGCTAGCATGAGAGACTTTGCAAAATTGGGTAGTTTGTATCTTCATAAAGGTTGTTGGAAGGGAAAACAGCTTGTACCTGCGGCATGGGTTGAGGCATCCACGCATTCAACAGAAGCGTATTTGCAAGCCGAAAGTCTAAATTCATCGAAGCCCGGAATGGGATATGGCTATCAATGGTGGTTGTGCGACGGTAATGAAGGAGAATTTATGGCCATTGGCGTTTACAATCAATATATTTATGTCAACCCAACAAGGCATACCGTTATCGTAAAGAACTCCGCCAACCAAAATTATAATGAGCTTGTGAATCCATTCAAGGAATCCATGGCTCATCTTGAATTGTTTAGAAAAATAGCTAGGAGGTGAGATTTGAGAGGTGAGATTTGAGATTTAAGATTTAAATTGTTCGACTTTTAGATTGAACCATCAATCAGAAGTTCGTTGGTAGTTTTCCGTTAGCGTACAAAAAAAACTTAAAATGACAAGAAAAGAATTTTTAAAAATTTGTGGGGTTCTTGGTGTGAGTTTACCTTTTCAGGCTTCTCTAAGTGCTTGTGGGAAAGAGGATGAACTTCCATTTAACTTTTCTGGAAAAGTGATCATTATTGGCGCTGGAGCTGGTGGGCTTTCCGCAGGATATTTATTGCAACAACACGGCGTTGAATTTGAAATTTTAGAAGCTTCCTCCTTTTATGGCGGCAGAATGAGAATCAATACGGATTTTGCAAGCTTCCCAATTCCATTAGGCGCAGAATGGATAGAAACGAATCCTAAAGTTTTCAAAGAAATTGTAAACGATAGCTCAGTTCAAGTTAATGTGGAAACTTTCCCAGACCTCCCTGACCAAAAATTTATAAATTCCTCTTGGTTCAACTTTTTTGAAACCTATATTGTCCCTTCGATTCATGATAAAATAACAATCAATACGATTGTTGATACCATCGATTATTCTGGAGAACAATTGGTCATTCATACCTCGAACGGGGAATATTTAGCTGATAAAGTAATTGTATCCGTACCGCTTAAAATTTTACAAGATGGGGATATCAACTTCATTCCAAGCCTACCGCAATACAAACTAGATGCGATTAATGAAATCACAATTTGGGGAGGATTTAAAGCGTTTTTCGAATTCTCAACTAAATTCTACGATGAAGAATACGTCTTTCAAATTTCTCCAGCAATAAATGGAGAAAAAATTTATTACAACGCTTCGCTTGGACAAAACACCAACAAACATATTCTAGGCTTATTTGTTGTAGGAACACCAACAAATGACTACTCCGCGCTATCCGGAAATAATTTAAGGGATTTTATTCTCAGCGAATTAGATGGATTATATGGCAATCAAGCCACTCCAAGCTATGTTAAACACCTCACTCAAAATTGGAATGAGGAACCCTTCATTAAAGCTGGGTATATGTCAGATTATGCGGATTGGAGAACGGTGAAGAAGCTCGGAGAATCTGTGGTAAATAAAGTTTATTTTGCTGGTGGAGAATATACAGATGGCGAAGATTGGGTTTCTGTTCATACGGCTGCGCAATCCGCAAAAGCAGCAATTATTAAAATAGGAAGCTAAAAAGAAGCTAATTTAAACCGTTCAACAACCTACAGCTACTTGTTTTTAACGTACACCAATTTAAACTTACTATTCGTTTGTTCTCGGTGTTCGAGTTCAAATTCCTTCAGCGATTGAAATAATGGAGTTAGCTTTTCAAAGCCAAAGTTTCTTGAATCAAAGTTGGCTTGTTTCTTCAAGATTAAAGAGCCGACATCACCTAAAAACGCCCAGCCGTCATCATCTGCGGCATCGCTCACAGAGTTGCGCAACAATCGAATTACTTTTGGTGTAATCTTATCTAAACTCTCTTCTTTCTTCTTTTGGTTTTTGCCTTTATCATCTTCATCAACTTGCTTTAAAATCTCTAAGTAAATAAATTTATCACAAGCTACAATGAAAGGGTTCGGGGTCTTCTTCTCTCCTATTCCGTAAACGCGCATCCCCGCTTCTCTTAAGCGAGTTGCCAATTTAGTAAAATCACTATCCGAACTCACTAAACAGAAACCATCCACTTTACTTGAATACAAGATATCCATTGCATCGATGATCATGGCACTGTCTGTAGCATTCTTACCAACGGTATACGCATACTGTTGAATAGGGGTAATTGCATTCTCTAAAAGGACATTCTTCCACTTCGAAACATGAGGACTTGTCCAATCACCATAGATTCTTTTAATGGTTGGCGTTCCATACTTAGTAATTTCCTCCATCATCTCTTTAATGTATTTTGAAGGGATATTATCGCCGTCAATTAGCACGGCTAGTTTTGTTTCTTTTATCATATTTCTTAAAGGTACTTAAATTTAAATAGATTATTTTCTAGTATATCTACGAATAATCAATCCTAAGGGTCGGTCGTAATTAAAATAATTATTAGCCCAATCAATCAAGATGACCAACTTGTTTCGAAATCCTACTAAGGAAACCAAATGAATAAACATCCATACGAACCAAGCAAATCGACCTTGAAATTTCCATTTGGGAAGATCCACAACGGCTTTGTTTCTTCCTATCGTAGCCATCGTTCCTTTGTTGTTGTATTTGAATGGCGTCATGGCTTTTCCATTCAAACTCAAACTAATATTCTTTGCTAAATGATGCCCTTGTTGGATGGCCACTTGCGCCAGCATGGGCAAACCCCTTGGGTTCTTATCGTCAAGATATGCAGAGACATCGCCAATGGCAAAAATATTCTCAGCGTCTTGCACTTGGTTAAACGCGTTCACCGCTATTCGATTGCCTCCAATTACCTGTTCCTCTAAGCCATCCACAGGATTGCCTTTTACACCTGCCGTCCAAATCACTAAGTCGGTTTTGTAGTAAGCGCCACTTTCTAAATAAACAATATCTTCCTCATATCTCACCACCTTAGCATTCAATTGCACTTCTACACCCATAGATTGTAAATATTCTAAACTTGCCACAGAGGATTCCTCAGACATAGCTACCAACAATTTAGGTGCTGCTTCAAATAAGTGAATGTGTACGTTGTTGACATCGATTTCTGGAAAGTCTTTGGGTAATACATACTTTTTCATTTCTGCAATAGCTCCAGCCAACTCAATTCCTGCCGGTCCGCCACCAATAATCACCATATTGATAATTTCCTCTTGCGTGTCTTTGATTACGGCAATGGCTTTTTCTAACTTCTGCATCAAGAAAGACCTTAAATCTAACGCATCGGTAACGGTCTTTAATGTGAGAAAAGAGTTTTTTATAGGTTCGAAGTTGAAGAAGTTGTTCGTGCTTCCCGTAGCAATAACTAAGTAATCATAAGTAATGTCGCCTATACTAGTCTTTATAGTATTTTTGGTTTTATCAATTTGTTTCACTTCGGCCAATCGAAACTTGACGTTGTCCGAACTTCTAAAGATTCTTCTTATGGGATAAGCAATACTATCTGGTTCTAAGCCCCCAGTGGCCACTTGATATAATAGAGGTTGAAAATTATGGAAATTATTTTGATCAATTAAGATGACATCTAGGTCTTTTGATTTTAAGCTGTTTGCCAAGGCTAAGCCTCCAAAACCGCCACCAATCACTACTACTTGCTTCTTCATTTAAGGGGAATATTTATATGGTATGAACAAAGTTAGTTAAGAATTAATTCACTATCACTTAATTAGTTGACTAGAGGACTAATAAACTAGCTGATTGTCAATATTGAATTGATTATTGGAGAGTTGGAGAGGTTTGTAAGCTTAAAGTTTAACCAACTCCCCTATACTTTTTAATTGAATCGAGCCATCTTAAATCTGTATAATCTCAAAAGGTAGAGACTGGAAGGATTCAATTTGTTGCCTTAAATCTTATGTTTCATTTATAGATCTAAATTCTTGAATTACAATATTTTCTGATTACAAGTTCGCACATTAACTCATTTTACAATTCATTAATTAAACGCTGCATTTGCCTTATTTCCAAAGAAACTAGTTATCTCTAGTTTTGTATTATCATTTTATTAAACCATAAAAAATACAATCCCCAACGAATTCAAAGAAAGGTTTGAAAGTAACTTTAATGAAGTAGTAGAAGTGGCAGGTACTTAAATCCAAATTAAAGCTAGCAGAAACAAGTTGATTTAACGGGCATCCGTTATAGCAAAGAGCTTACTGCAGACGCGCAACAAGCCTTTTGTGGGTATTGTTGAGGAAGTTGTTGTCATTAAAAATTCTTGCAAGCAACAAAGAACCTTCAATTTCAGCAACCGCTCTTTCGGCTAATTCATTCGCCACATTTTCCGAGTATTTTGAAGAATAAACTTTCTTAACAGCATTGAAAAAGTCTTTAAAAAATGCCTGAATAACGGGTTGAAACTCTGGAATCACTAAAGCAGTTTCAACGCCTATATTTCCCAACATCTCTCCAGTTTCCTTATTGATAAAAATACTATTGGCTCTAGAAAACATTTTGTCCAAACGCACCATAGGTTCAATTTCCTCATCGTAGGCTAAAGCAAAAATTTCATTTTTAAAGAAGTCGTGCACGAATGCAATTACCTTCATCATTAATTCTTCCTTACTAGAAAAATAGTGATAGAGACTTCCTTTTTGAATTCCGCAGGCCTTAGAAATATCAGCCATACTCGTAGTATGATAACTGGTTTGTCTGAACAATTTCAAGCTCTCCTTAATAATAATTTCTTCGTCAACTTTTTGCTTAGCCATAATCGTTTGTTCTTCTTTACGGAGTGAAGTTAAGGACTTCTTCCCATATATCAAACGTACGTTTGGTGAATTACCACCACATGGTATAAATTGCTATTAAGATGGCTACAATTACCAAGGAAATAATTTTGAACGTACTGGTTGTTTTAAAGGTGTCGGGTTCCAGTTGAATCGCTTTTTGATCTGCTTCTCTTCCGTTGCTCCAAAAGGAAATAGCCACCATTAAAACAGACAAGACCACAAATACAATCACCATACGATTCATGAAGGGTAAGACCTCACTTGAAAAAGAGTAAGCCAAGATAAAGGAAAGTGGTAAGGATATTAAAATAACGGAAATGGCCGCCTTAGAAGACGCTTTTTTCCAAAACATACCAAAAAGAAAAACCACTAAAATCCCAGGACTAAAATGTCCCGTAAATTCTTGAATACTCTTAAACGCTTGGTCGGGACTTGGAATTACAAACGCAGTTATTGCACCAATAATTAAAGCCGCAGCGGCCGTTATTTTCCCTACGCTTAACATTTGAGCATTACTCGCTTGTTTATTGATGTAGGATTGATAAATATCTATGGTAAAGATGGTTGATACGCTATTCACGATAGACGAAATCGAAGAACCTACGGCCGCAATAACTGCTGCAAAACAAATCCCTTTGAGTCCAATAGGAATATAAGAATTTAGAATCCAAGCGTATACTTGATCTCCTCTTGCCACATCTGCATGTAAAGCGAAAGCTACGATACCCGGAACCACCACTATGAGCGGCAATAAGATTTTTAAAAATGCGGCGAAGACAACACCTTTTCGAGCTTCGCTTATATTTTTGGCTCCTAAAGCTCGTTGAATAATATATTGATTCGTCCCCCAATAGTAGATGTTGGCAATCCACATTCCTCCAAGTAAAACACTTAAACCTGGCAAATCTTCCCAAGCATCTACGAGCACTCCATTATCATTATTGTAAAGCAATTCGCCTTTGAACAAAATCATGTTAAACTTATCTGAAGCTTCCACGCCCAACTTTTGAAATCCTGCCCATAAGCCGGCACCTTCACTAAAAGCATTTACTGCTAAAAAAGTAGTTAGTAAGCCGCCAAAGATCAGAACAACTACCTGGACAATATCGGTGAGCACTACAGTTTTCAATCCTCCAAAGATTGAAAAAGTGGCTGAATACAAAGCCAATATTAAAATCCCTAAACCTAAACTTGTGCCCAATGCCACACCCATAGTTAAGGCGCCTAGATAAAGAACCAAGGTGATATTGATAAAAACGAATAAGAAAAGCCACATCACGGCTAAGCCTGTTTTTACTTCTTTATTAAAGCGTTTTTCAATGAATTGAGGCAAAGTGAAGATCCCTTCTTTGAGGAAAATAGGCAACATGAACCAAGCCACTAAAATCAAGGTAATGGCAGCCATGAATTCATAGGATGCAATTGCCATCCCTATTTTAAATCCACTTCCAGACATCCCGATGAATTGCTCGGCAGAAATATTGGAAGCAATTAGAGATGCGCCTATTGCCCACCAGGGCAAAGACTTTCCAGCCAAGAAATAATCTTCAGAGGTTTCACTTTTATTTTTGAAAGAAAGATACAAACCTAGAGCAGCCATAAGCACCAAGTAAGCAATAAAAATAAACCAATCAAGATTTGAAAAATGCATAGTCCCGTTTTAAACAACAAAAAAACATCACGTTTGACGTGATGCTCTCAAATATAAACTTTATTTCAGTTTCTTATAAAATAAAAATATCAGAAGATTTAGAAGGATCCAAACCTGGAACATCTGCAGAGACTTTACATTGATGTGCGTATGGGTGACTCGAATTCATAGCACCTGATGACACAAACAATTCGAATGCTACTTCCATCTTTCCCCCTGGCTTAATAAGCTCATTATTTTTGGGAATCTCAATTTTATTAATAGTATTTTTTACTTTCTTATCTACCACTTTCTTGAGGGAATCACTCCACACGCTTCTGGTAAATACTTCCACGTGCTCAATCAAGAAAGATTTCACAGGTAGTTCAGTCGAACCACCCGTTAATATGGCTTTCCCTTTAATTGATTGGCCTCTCTTAACTTGATAAGATGCTAAAGTAAATCCTATTTCAGGCTGTCCAATGCCTACTATTACTTTTAATTTGTCAAAAAATCCCAAATTGCCTTTTTTTAGGGTTTATTAATAAAGCTAAACCTTAAAAATATGTATTTTTTTGGCAATTTCAACAATTATTTTTTATAAAAAGTACATATCTTGCAGACATGCAAAATTCAAGCAATGGGAAAAGACTTCTTTCGTCTTTCAATTTCTACCTTTTGGGAGCTGCTTTTTTCTTTGTTTCTTTTCTTGGTTTGTTTATTCCTGTCATGGAAGTTGACGCGAGTCAATATGCCTCCATGAGTCAAGAAATGTTGAATTCCAAATCTTGGTTTATCATTCTAGATTTAGGTCAAAACTACCTTGACAAACCACCCTTACTTTTTTGGCTTTCTTCCTTGAGTATTTTCATTTTTGGCAATAGTTCTTGGGCGTTTAAATTGCCTTCTTTTATCATGGCTTGGGCAAGTGTGTATTTCCTTTATCGCCTAGTCAAATTATATTATCATTTGGGCATCGCTCAATTGGCAGCACTCTTATATGCAGGAAGTGTTGCTTTTATCTTGTTCACGAATGACATTCGAACCGACACATTGCTTATTTCTTTTGTAATCTTAGCGGTATGGCAATTGGCAAGTTACACGGAAAATGGACAGTTCAAGAATTTAAGTCTCGGGAGTTTAGCTATCGGATTGGCAATGTTAGCCAAAGGACCAATTGGATTAGCAGTTCCCATTTTAGCCTTAGGTCCTCACCTTTTATTGAAAAGGAAATTCAAGGTGCTTTTACAATGGAGAAATTTTTTAGCTCCGGTACTTATCCTCCTTGTTTTAAGTCCTATGCTTCTGGGTTTATATAAGCAATGGGGAAGTCATGGTATCCGATTTTTCTTTTGGGAACAAAGCTTTGGAAGGATTACTGGTGAAAATGTATGGGCAAATGAAGCTACGCATTTTTACTTCCTTCACAATATTGCTTGGGCCTTTTTACCCTTCACTGTTTTTCTTGTAGTTGGTCTGCTAGATTTTGGAGTTCATTTCAAAAAGCAAAAAGAATATATTTCGTTTTTCGGCTTCCTCCTACCCTTCATTGCCTTATCTTTTTCACATTACAAATTACCGCATTACATCTATATTGTCATTCCTTTTGCAGCGATACTGAGTGCGAACTATGTTTGCCAATGGTGGTCTGAAAAAGGTAAAATTCACACCCTAATTTCCATTCTTCAAACGCTCATTGTTCTTGCACTTTTTTTGACAGGCGCAGTCTTGATTTATTTTTTTGAAGCAAAACTGTGGCTCCTCATTTACCTTCCTATTTTGGGACTTCTGCTTTATTTAGCGTTTACCAGAACAACACTTAAATCCTTCTTGATTTATGCAAGTTTTATTGCGTTTATTTCCGCTACAATTATCTTAAATGGATTGGCCTATCCCAAATTGCTCAAATATCAAAGTAGCAGTGAAGCCGCCTTTCATATTTTGAAAGAGAATCAAGCACATTTAAAAGTATACCAATTAAACATTTGGTGGCGCGCTTTCCATTATTACAACGGCGGCATTGTTCCAGCATTTTCGGAACAAAGTTTAGCAGAAGCTCCTGCCGTTTTGGTATTCACTGACCCTGCTGGCTATGCTTCACTAAAAGAAAATTATAAGGTTATTTTAGTCAAAGAATTTCCTCAATTTAGCGTTACTCGTTTGAGTTTGAAATTTTTAAATCCAAAAACACGTTCAGAAACTTTATCATCTAATTACCTCCTTAAAATTCAAAAAACACCATGAAAAAAAACCTTCTTATTTTATCAAGTATCCTCCTGTTCTTTGTCGGAAATGCTCAAGAATTTCCAAAAATTAATCCTTTGAATATTAACATCGCAAGAGATGAATGGGGTGTTCCTCACATTTTTGGCAACACAGATGCCGAAGCAGCTTATGGCTTGGCTTGGTCCAATGCAGAAGATGCTTTTGAAGAAATGCAAGAAACCCTAATTGTAGGAAAAGGCATGATGGGCCGATACCAAGGTATTGAAGGCGCAAAAGCTGATTTTTTTGCACATGTTATTCAAGCAGAGGCCCTAGTAGAAAGCAAAATAAATGGATTGCCTCAAGACTTTTTAAAGTATCTAGACGGTTATGCCCAAGGTATTAATCGCTTTGCAGAATTGCATCCTGAATTGGTTAAAGTTAAAGGTACATTTCCAGTGAATGTCAAGGACATCCTAAAATCTTATGTTGTGATCATGTCTTTTTTAACCGATGCTAGTGGCGCATTAGATAAAATTTACAATGGGAAGTTAGATGAACTTAAAACTGGCCTGGGCTCGAACGCCTTTGCCTTAAATAGCACAAAAAGCACTGACGGAGGAACTTACTTATGTATTAATCCACACCTTCAAATGACTGGAAGCTTTTCTTTCTATGAAGCGCACATTACGAGTAATGAAGGATTGAATATGTCTGGTTCTCTTTTCCTTGGAGGCACTTCTATTTATATGGGGAACAATGAAAATTTAGGTTGGGGTATGACCTGGAATCATTTTGACCAAGGGGATATCTACAAATTAAAAATGCACCCTAAGAAAAAGAATACTTACGAGTACGATGGGAAATGGAAAAAACTAGAAATAAAGAAGACTATTTTGCACGTAAAAATTGGCAGAAAGCTCGTGTTGCCAGTTCCGAAAAAATCGTACTGGAGTGAACTTGGGCCTGTTATCCAATCTAATGTAAATAAAGAGGAATATTACGCTTTCAAATTCCCTTCGTTTTATGATATAACAGCTCCTTTGCAATGGTACCGCATGAACAAAGCACAAAATTTCAATGAATTCCGGGACGCCTTGAATATGTTAGGCATTGGGATGTTTAATATTGTATACGCAGATAAAGAGGACAATATCATGCACATAAGTTATGGGCAAGTTCCTTTTAGGAAGGATAGTTTAGTTAGCTTAGAAGTTATCCCAGGAGATAAATCTGACAATGTATGGCAACGACTGCATACTGTTGAAGAACTACCTCACAACATTAATCCTGAGTGTGGATATGTTTTCAATACAAACAACACCCCATTTCATTCTGATTGTGCGTATAATTTATCCGAAAAGTTAAAATCACCATTATACTTGGATCGACGACCAGCAGATAATAATAGAGCGCTGCGTTTAACTGAGCAATTTGAATCTTTCGACAAAATTGACTTTAAGCTCTTTCAAGAAATGAAATATGACAATAAGTATTCAAAAGAAACCTATTTAGTAGAAAAATTAGCGCCCTTAATCAATGCCAAGCCTGAAGATCATCCAGACATTAGTGATGCCCTAACTTGGATTCAAGCTTGGGATTACGAAGCGGATAGCTTGGATATTAGTGCAGCTATTTTAATGGTAGCCATAGATCATTTGTTTAAAACGAAAGGATATGGTGACAAACAATTTTTAGCAGAAATCGAAACTACAGATGAAGAACTATTTACTGCTGTGCGACAAGCAAAGGCATGGTTTATCCAACATTATGCAACCATTGAAGTTCCGCTAGGGAAAATATTCAAAGCTAGAAAAGGCGAAATGGAAGTTACTTCTCCCGGTTTTCCAGATGCCTTAGCCGCAAATTATGGGAAGCAAACGGGTGATAAATACGTCTTAGAATATGGAGATACCTACACTCATTTTGTCAAGTTTGACAAAAATGGGGTTGTTGAAATGCGCACTGCAGTTCCATTTGGAAATTCTTACCATCCAGAAGATGCTTCTTACTTTAGTCAAGCTGAATTGTTTAGGACCCAAACCACCAAAGAAACCAGCTTAAACAAAGCAAAAATCATGGAAACGGCCAAGAAAATATACCATCCAAAATAACAGGTGATTATTGTAGGAACCTATTTCGAATAGGAATTTTAAGCCAAGGAAATTAACTGAATAGCATCTATCTATTTTTCAAAATCACCAATGATCTGAGAAAAATAAATAAGCTTTTCAGTATTTTTATTTTGTTTTATTGAAGCTTGATTTAACAACTTAGAATTTAACCATTCATTGATGGCAAAATACTTTTCAACGATGATGATTAGTTCTTTATGTTTTGTATTAAGATTGTGCACGTAACCTTCTACTAACTGGGACGGCAAATCGTATTCAAAAGCACAGAAGTCTTGCAAAAGTTTAAAAATTTCTTTAAAGTTATTCTTAAATATTTTTGACCTTTTAAAATATTTATGCGTTGGATTTAATAGATTCAGAACAAGTTGAAAATTACCTAGCTCATAATGTATGAAAAGATTCAACAAACTAGAGAACTCAAGCACATCAGACTCCTCTTCAATAAAACTGGTGTTTACTATTAAGTTAATGTAATCTAAAGCTTTATCAAAGTTGCCGTTACAAAAATATACAAATGCAGATTTATATATCGTACCCACCAAAAATGATTGATTTGATTTGTGTCTATAATAGTTTAAATCTAAACCTGATTGATCCAAAAACTCAGTGGCTACATCGAATGCCTTTTGCTCAATATAATAGCTTAGAATAAAATTTATTGTATAAATATTTACAAACGCTTTTAAATGCTCATTCTGAAAAGTAAATTGTTTAGGTAAGCTCAAAAACAGCTCACTTACCGAACTTATTTTTTCAGGGGCTAAAGCCAAATATAGATAAAGGTAACGACTAAATATTTTGACATAATCATAAGTATCTTCTTCTTTGAAGTCCTTAAATTCTTCATCAATTATCTGATTTATTTGATCTAATAAGATTAACTCCTTTTCCTTATTGCTGTTTAGAAATGCTAACAATTGGTGTATTTGTAATAATCTTATCTTAGCCCTAAATGTTTTAACCTCATTTAGATTCTCTATTGGATTTTCATCAATTATTGAATTATAATCCAGTTTACTTTGAGGCCATATTTTTCTCAATACGTTGCAATCAAAATACATCCGATTAAAGTGTTCTAGCTCTTGCCAGTTATCCTGAATAATCAAATTTAGCTTAGAACGTTCAATCACTTCCTCAACGGAGGAAATATTTCCCAATATTTTATACTCCCATTTACTTAGCTCGAATATAAATCCCAGCAACTCATATCTAATGATGAGCTTCTTGCATTTAGTTGAAAAATGCAGCGCTTCTGAGAGCATTCCCTTGGAGAAAAGAACTTCTATGTCATCTAAATAATTTCTTATTTTGAAAGAGGCGCTGTGGTTTAGATGATACGTTTTTAAACTGTGGAGTAATTTCTTGTGTAAGTATTTTAGATCAACAGATAAATACTTGAAATTGAAATCTTGACTTAATTCAAGTTTAATAATTAGCTCATTCTTGTCGAGTTTAGCCATTCTTTCCATTGTATTGAAGAGATAAGCATATTTAGTGTCTTCAATATTAATAGATAACTTAAAATGTCTTTTTTCAGATTTACTAATATTCTTAATCAGCGTATAGAGTGATTTCATAGTTTAGAATTATTTCCAATAATTAATTAACAACTTAACTATTAATAAGTTATGATATTTTATACTGAATAGAAAACTTAAAATTATCAATTTTTTAACAAATTACATGGTTATTTTAACTGATTTTTAATTTTTAAGTTGATAGTTTTCGCTTGAATTAAATAAAGAGAATAAGTTAGCGCGTATTTTTTTTAAAACCCTCAGTACGAAAATTTAACAAGCGCTTCTATGAAGGATCACGCTTAGCGTATAAAATAAATGGTTAAAAAAATATGACAATAGCTGCTGTTGACTTGATGTCTTCAGCTGAATCTTAATTTAGAACTAATAACAACTTTAAAATGAAAAAAAGTATAACTAAAATTTTTACAATACTAATTTTATGTATTGGTTTCTCTGCATCTTCTATTAGCGTCTTAGGGCAAAATTATCCTATTGATAATAATAATGGACTTATAATTACGACTTGTTCGGGAACATTTACTGATTCAGGAAATGGCGGCTTTGGTGATTATGGCAACAATGAGAATTATTCAGTTACGTTTTGTTCTGGATCAGCTGACAATTTACAATTCATCTTCAATCCAAATGAAAATGCTACTGGTTATGCCCTTGCTGCAGGCGATGTTTTATCCCTATATGATGGAATAGGCGTAAGCGGAGTTTTAATTAGCTTATTAACAAATACCAATGATCCCGGTAGCAATGTTTTAATCATCAACTCCTTAAGTAGTTGTGTTACTTTCCAATTTGTTTCAAATAGTTCTGTTGATGATGATGGATGGGAAGCATTTATACAATGTGTTCCTGCTGGATGTGGAACAAATCCTCCTGCTGCTGATAATTTTGCAGATGCTCCTTACCTATGTAACCTCGATGGTTTTTGTGGAACAACGAATGGGTATACTGATGACGAACCATTTAATTTTATCGGAGGAGGAAATTGCCCTGGCCCTATTTTTGGTGGAACAATTGAAAATAATTCTTGGGTAAATTTTCAAGCATCTGGCCCAAATATATCTTTTGATATTGACGTTATCGGCTGTTACGGCCCATTTGGTTATGATGCCAATCCTTCCGCTAGTAGTTACGGAATTCAAGCAGCAATATTAAGTTTCAATACCACAACAAACATTTTTACCAGAGTCTCTGATTGTGCGTTGTCTGATGGTCAACAATTAAGTATGACGCTGACAAACATCCTACCGCTTGTTACAGGAGGGAATTATTATCTAGTTGTGGATGGCAGTGCGGGCTCTATTTGTGATTACGCTATTTCTGTTTCAGGAAATGCTCAAACATTTTCAGCTAATAACGATACCAGTATTTGTGCTGGGAATACTGCAAATCTTTCCGTAAACGGACCTGCTGGAGCAAGCTATATATGGGAAGCGATTGGAGGCGGATTTGGACCAAGTATCGGAACATCTTTTTCTGTTAGTCCAACCGTAACAACTACTTATACTGTCGAAATAGTAGGAAGCGCTTTATGTAGCAGTCAAACAGATTCCGTTACTATTACTGTAAATAACTGCAGCAATCCTTGTAACGCAAGTCAAACAATGACTTGGGATTAATTGAATTGATTAACATAAAATTATTCGATGGACATTAAATCATTTTCTTATAGAATTGGCACCTTTTGGATCTTGTGTATTTTTAGCATTTTCCAGAATAGTGCACTTGCGCAAATAAACATTTGTAGCACCGAGCAATTAACTGTTTCCATTTCAAATGAATTTACTTCAAGTCCATATATATTAGAGTTCGTATTTGAATCTAATGGTGTTGTTTATGGTCCAAATAGTTCAGGAATTTTCGATTTGTTTTCCCTAGGATTAAGTGCACCTTCGAGTGGAGTAGTCTACGCCGTAAACCACGATGGAAATGAATCTTTTGCTACTTGGCCTGTTCCAGTAAGCTCATGTTTAGAATACCTAACGCAAACTGTCAATATTCATTCTTGCGATACGCTTCAAGTATGCCAAAGTGGTGCGCTATCGGTATCAGTATCCAACTCTAATCTTAATGCTCCATATGTACTCGAATATATTGTCTCATTAAATGGAAACTTATACGGACCAAATTCAACAGGAAATTTCAGTTTTGATTCTATTCCGAGCAATGCAGCAGATATAGGAATCATCTATGCCGTTAATCATGATGGAAATGAGACTTTCGCTACTTGGCCCATTCCAACTGACAGCTGTGTTCAATTCATAGAACAAGTATTTTTAGTTCATTCAAGCGACTCCACTTTTACTTCCACAACTTCGTGTTTACCGAGTAGCGTAGGATCCGTTACGACTTTATTCACCAATACCGATGGGTGTGATTCCACGCATACGGTTTTGACCACGCTCTTGCTGAGCGACTCCACTTTTACTTCCGCAACTTCATGTTTACCGAGTAGCGTAGGATCCGTTACGACTTTATTCACCAATACCGATGGTTGTGATTCCACGCATACCGTTTTGACCACGCTCTTGCTGAGCGACTCCACTTTTACTTCCGCAACTTCATGTTTGCCGAGTAGCGTAGGAGCCGTTACGACTTTATTCACCAATACCGATGGTTGTGATTCCACGCATACCGTTTTGACCACGCTCTTGCTGAGCGATTCGACTTTTACTTCCGCAACTTCGTGTTTACCGAGTAGCGTAGGATCCGTTACAACTTTATTTGCCAATACCGATGGTTGTGATTCCACGCATACCGTTTTGACCACGCTCTTGCTGAGCGATTCCACTTTTACTTCCGCAACTTCATGTTTACCGAGTAGCGTAGGATCCGTTACGACTTTATTCACCAATACCGATGGTTGTGATTCCACGCATACCGTTTTGACCACTTTAATTACTTTCGAAGTTCAAGCGTTTGCTACAGAGGGTCTCATTAACCAGGGAGCTTCTATCTCTATTTTTGCTCAAGGCGATTTTGCAAGCAGCTATGTTTGGTCGTTAAGCGATAATACCCTGATTTCTAGCGCAGAAAGTTTTGAATTAAACCCTGAAGGAACTACCACAATCTATCTTTTAGCACAAGAAGGGGATTGTATCTCCTTAGATAGTATAACCATATCGGTAAACAGCCCAATTACTTTGCAAGTACCTACAGCATTTTCTCCAAACAATGATGGAATTAACGATGCCTTTGGAATTGCAAATTATTATAATTTTGAGTCGATAGCCATGAAAATTTACAATAGGTGGGGTGAATTAATTTTCAAAGCAGACGACTATAATCCAAGATGGAATGGGACTTACAAAAACGAAATGCAATCCATGGATGTTTATATCTACGTTCTAAAAGCGAAACCTATAGATGGCAGTAATTATATAGAAACAAGTGGAAACCTTACGCTTATAAAATAACGGTTAGTATATAGCATTTAGGGCAGTAGAAAGCAATAAACTTTCAGGTTTGCTCTGAGCCACATTTTTATATTTTGGTTTTATCTTATTCATCTTAAATGCCAAATTAAAAATTTGGCGGTGTTTGTAAATAACACTAAACTTTCATAAACCACCTAACGCCCTATTTGCTATATAAAGTATTAGCGGTTCATTGTTTTTTTCTGTCGCACTGTGTTTGTCCATTATGGTCTTTCGTGGTGCGTTTGCTTGCAAGCTCTTTTTTATTTTTTTGCATTAGCATTGTGCAGTTCGAAAAAAATAAAAATGGGTTTGTAAATTCGTTGGCTTTTATTTATGGATACTAATTTTTCGTATTACACTTTCTTTTTCTGAACTTATCTGAACAAAATATATTCCGCTTGGGAAGTTACTTAAATGAATTTCTGTTTTTTCGGAAGAAATATTTTGTTCTGTAATTTTTTCTCCAATAGTATTAAATATTATTAAGACAGTATTTTGTTTTACGCCATCAATAGTAAAACTACCTGTATTTGGATTAGGATAAATGTTTATAGTTGAAAAATCGTTATTTTCGCAAGTTACAGCTACGATACTGGAATATTCAAACAGTCCGTCAAAGTCAGTTTGTTTCAATCTATAATATGAAACGTCTTGTAACGGTTCGGCATCAATCAAAGAATAGTTCAATATTTGAGTGTTATTTCCGGCTCCGCCAACCGTTCCGATTATCTCCCAGTTTATTTTACCCCCACTTCGCTCTATTGTAAAATAATCGTTGTTGGCTTCGCTAGCAGTTGTCCAGTTAAGATTTACTTTTCTGCTATCGCACATAGCTTTAAAATTTATTAATTCAATGGGTAACAGAGAATTAATTCTTTTTGTTCCGATAAAAAATTCATTTGAAAGGTCTGCTGTAGATAGCCCATCTCTGTTTACTTCAACAGGAACATGAACATTTGTTTCAGCAGAGAAAGTTCCCACCACACTTGCAGCCAAAGTTAAATTTAAATCCTTTAAAACAAACACACCAAAACCAGTTCCGCCACAACGAATAGAAAGGTTTGAACCGCTTGAAGTAAAACCATTTGCTGTTGATGTAACCCAGGATGAATTTGTTATCCCTTGCAAGGTATTTCCCCAAGAAGTGTCAAGGTGACTTGCATGATTTGTTCCTGACGGATAGGTAGGATTATGATTAACGCTTATAGTTCCACCAGTAGTCGGGACATTAGAATATCCAATCCATAACGGACGATAATCAACAGTGGAAGTTCCCATAGGGAAATGACCGACAGATGAAGGGACAATATTTGCTGTAACAACATCAAACCATCTTGTGAAAGTTCCGCCATAAAGCCAACCTGCAGTGTGAGTGAGTTTTCCTGGAGTTACTGCTGCTTCTCCTACAGTCATTGTAAATCCTGCAAGGTTGGTATTTCCAAGGTTCATTGTAAGATTATTTTTTGCAGTAGTGTTAGTCGCTAAAGTAATTTGGGGCGAAGTGGCAAAAGTATTATTGATGGTGAGATTATAAAATCCTGTTGAGTTGGATCCTCCAATAGTTTGTGCTTTTGTTCCTGTAAATTGCACTAATCCAGTGTTGGTGCTAAATACTGTATTATTTGAATTGTTTGTCCAGTTTTCGGTAAGTGTAATTGTGCCTGCATTATCAATAGTTCCTAAATCCGTTCCTCTGGTTTGATTGGTAAATGCACCTTGTACAGTTGCGATAAGTCCTGATTGAAGGGTTAAAGCCAAGCCATCGCAGGTAACAAGTGCTTGGGCATTTACATTATTAAGAGCAACAAATACAAATATATTGCAACAAAGCAAAGGCAAAGCAGCAAGAAAGTTAAGTTCCCTAATTTTGGTTTTAAGTACAAACATCTTTTTATTTATTTTGATTCCAACTTATGTTAGCTTTTAATATCTTTGTTTCAATTCGATGCTATTAAAGCAGTGTCAATTTCCCACCTGAACTAAGGTTAATATTCTATTGATAACACTTACTTGTTTACTATCAGAAGGCTGCGTATCAATTTGCCATTTCACCTCAACAATATCGCCCACCGTAAGTGTGGTAATGCACTGCAAAGAAATATCCGATGGACTTAATAAATGGGTTATTGTTCTGCTGCTATATGGGATTAATACTCCACTTTTGTAAAGACTAAAAGTAGCCATGTGATTAACTGGGTTGACCACACTAGTAGAACCTGCTGGATATATTGTTCCGTTAACAGTAGCCGTTGCAAAGCCGGTGATAGCACCTGCATTAGTTCCAATATCCCCAGTATAAATTGAAGCCCCTGTATTAGCAATCCCTCCTGAACTCGTAAATATTACAAAATTAGACAATGACCGGAAATTAATAAAGGAAGAACCGGTAGGTAGTGAAAGTGTATTTGTGCCAAAAGAAATTGCACCTAATGTAGTTAATAACCTTCCAGTTACGGTACAAGTTGCACCTACTGCAACAGCTGCTGCATGAGAGAATAATGTTCCTTGTATTGTAGTTGAAGCACCTAAACCTATTGCTCCTTCGGCTACCCAAAAAACATTTTTTGCTGTGGCTCCGTTTGTCAAAATAACATTCACTCCAGCCCCTGTGTTAAATGCTCCTGTGGCTCTGATTACAAATAGGGCGTTTGCGTTGCCTCCACCATCTAAAGTAAGAGTTCCAGCAATAGAAGCGGCTCCAGCTATATCGTAAACTCCATCAGGCAAAACCTCTCCACTCCCAAAAACAAGCGGATGTGTTGTGTTTGTTACGGGTATTGCCATAATATCATTATAAATTAAATTCAAATCCGACGCTCCAGTTGCAGTGCTAAAACTTGTTGTATAAACAGATGCAGGTATGGTAACTTGACTATTAAAATTGACTGAATAAACACCTGCTTCCGAAGCTGTTTTGCTCATCCCTGGAATTCCAACATCTGAGGTCGAAGACGTGGAAAGAACAGCTCCAGCCTCTACAGAATGGTAGGCTGTGCTACCCCAAACAACCCAGTAACTTCCGTTATAAAAATTAAACTGGTTGGTAGTAATATTATAAACTACTAAACTCGTAGCGGGCAACCTGATAGCATTTCGCTGAATTGTGGTCATTCTTGGGATCAGCAAACCTCTGTTTGTTGCTGTTAAATCTAAAATGGACGAAGGATGGGGAGTTGCGTTATTCAGCCCGAGTGATTGCGCAGAGGAATTAGTATAACAAAAAGTTAATACTAAACTTAATGCTAAAAAAAAATTTCTTTTACAGAGAGGGAAATCGGGGGTAGCATTTTTTTTCAGAGAAGTATTCTCTAGTGCAGCCCTATGTTGTTTTAAAAGTATTTTAAAAAATGTGCTCATAGTATTGTTAGTTAATGGGTTTATAAATATATTACAATTAAATGTGGTGTTTTTGTGTCGGCAAGCGTGGTGGCAAAACACCTCTTTTAATTTTGCGAATTGTCGTCTATCTTTCATTTTTTCTGTCGTTTTATCGTTGCTTTGTCGTTCATTTGTAATGACCGCTAACTACCCAATAAACTCAAGTATAAATTCTAGAATTCTAATAGTTTACTTGTTAATCTATCCACTCAGCTAAAAACATATTCGTATCTCTTGTGCCGCCATTATTTCGATTTGAAGAGAATACTAAATACTTGCCATCCGGAGAAAACATTGGAAAAGAATCAAAGGTATTGTCAAAAGTGATTTGCTCCAAACCTGATCCATCAATGTTTACCATAAATAAATTAAAAGGATACCTTTTCGTAGTGTGATTCGAAGAAAAAATAATTTTCTCACCTGAAGGGTGAAAAAACGGTGCCCAGTTTGCGCCACCCAAGTCGCTTACTTTTACTTTGTTTGAGCCATCAATGTCAGAAATATACAATTCCATAACACTTGGCTCCACTAAATCTCTAGCTAACAAGTCTTTATAATGCGCAACTTCTTCAGTTGTTGAAGGTCTTGAACTTCTCCAAACTAACTTCGTTCCATCGGGTGAAAAGAAAGCCCCACCATCGTAACCTAATTCATTGGTAATTTGAATCTCTTTTCTAGTATCTAAATCCAAAACATACAACTCAATATCACCACTTTTCGTAGAAGTATACACTATTTTGTTCTCTGTTGGCGAAGTGGTGGCTTCTGCATCATAGAATTTATTCTTGGTTAACTGCTCTGTAATATTTCCTTTTGTATCTGCTATGAAAATTTCAAATTCTGGATAAAGTGCCCAAACGTAACCCAAGGTCTTGTCTGGTTCTATTGGGCAATCATCGCTTTTCAAATGTGTTGATGCATAAAGAATACTTGAGTCCCCATGCAAATAGTAAGAACAGGTCGTTCTACCCTTTCCCGTACTCACTAAATCAAAGGTAAAGGCTTCGCCAATTGCGGGAACATGACCTATAAAAATTTGGTCACATAGCACGCCACTTGGCTCATGTTTTCGTTGAAAAACCAAAGATTTGCCATCAAAACTCCAATAAGCTTCCGCATTATCTCCACCGAAAGTTAATTGTTGGAGGTTCTTCAAGTGAACTTCTTGTTCATATTTTAAAGTGTCTACCACTTCAATAAGTTCTTCAATTACTTCAACTGGCTCCCTGTTTTTACATGCGCTAAAAAGTAATGCAGTCAATGCACCAGCTAAAATTAATTTGTTCATTCTTATAAATTTTGTGCAAAGCTAGACCTTAGACAACTAAATCTCCCAATTTTTCCTCAGAATAAATTACGATTTCGCTTGTATTCGTATCAATTGGGCCTTCTTTTTTAAAAAGATGACAATATTCTGACAAAACATTATTTAGTTAAGCCGACCATCGCAACGTAGCCAATAAATGAAAGTCTTTCAATTATAAGATTAACTATCTTCATTAATCAAAACAATGAATGTTATTCCCATTGAGGGAAATAGCCAAATTGACATTTGCTAGAAATATGCTATTTAGCGTAGTTTAGTATTAAACATTAAAGTATTAATAAGTTTATCGGTATTACTTGTAAGATTGGTCAAATAGAACTATTTTTGTAGTAATTAAAACAAGAAAATGAATTTAAATATTTACGAAATAGCATTACGTTATGTGACAATGGCTCTTTTAGTTGGCATAGGTGCTGGTATTACTTCATTTGATGGCTTTCTTAACACCTTAGGATTTATAATGATGGCATTAGGTATGGCAACATTTCTAGTTTGCGTTTTAGGTATAGATCCTTTTAAAGGAGAAAATAAAGAAGCGAAAGCAGCTGCTAAGCAAGACTTTATTGAGCAATAAATTTGCTTAGCTGTTGAAATCATTCTTAAATGGTGACAATGGAAAATAGTGTTTTTTTACAACACATCCCGGTGGATGAAAAGTATGGAGTTCAATTGAATATTTTTCGATTAGATTTATTGCATCCGGTCATTCAGGGAAACAAATATTTCAAATTATTATATAATCTTGAGTTTGCAATTCAAGAGAAAAAAGCCATCGTCACCATGGGAGGTCCATACAGCAATCATCTCTATGCTTGCGCTCTGGCTTGCAATTCAGAACACATTCCATGCTATGGCATTATCAGAGGAACTAATTTTAAATATTTAAGTCCTACCCTTCAGCGATCCAAAGATCTTGGCATGCAATTAATTTTCACCGAAAGGGACTTGTTTCGAAACATCAGAGAGCAGGAGTCTATTGAAGCATTCTTTACGATGCTCGAGACGGATGAGTTGAAACTTCCGAAAGAGCACCATTTTATACCTGAAGGAGGAAGCAATGCGTTTGGAATTCAAGGAGCACAAGAAATTTTAGAAAATATTGCTCCCGAATATGATTATGTATTCGTCCCCGTTGGCACTGGGGGGACAATAAGTGGTATTATAAGGTATCTAAAAGGTGAGAAGACTGTTGTGGGGGTTTCAAGTGTCAATGATGAAGATCTAGTGAATAAAATAAAGACGTTTACTGAAAATCAATTTGACAATTGGCAGCTTAGTTTCAATTATCATTTTGGAGGTTATGCCAAATGGAACTCTGCTTTAATTGATTTTATCAATCAATTTAAAAAAGAGCACCAGGTTCCTCTGTGCCCCATTTACACGGGCAAAATGATGTTCGCTATCTATGATTTATTAGAGAAGAATTATTTTCCAAAAGAGAGTTCTATCTTAGCTATTCACACCGGCGGCATTCAAGGAATAGAAGGATTTAATCAAGTCAATAAGAACATCTTAATTTAAGAAATTATTGGATATTGTCATTTGCGTCAATTGCATTGCCTTCATCTAATCCTTCAATTCCGCTTTCAGAATTCTCGGGAACAATTGCTTTTTTCGAACCACTTTTCTGACCGAAAACTAAGGTTCCAACGGTCATGACTAACATGGAACCCAAAATAACCAACAACAATACTTTACTACTGATTATTGGAGAACCAAACATAGCATATTCTCCATCCTTTTGCAGCTGTAAGAAAAGTAAGATACTAATCAATCCTCTTGGTGAAATGAAGACCAAAGATTTCATGGATTTCCTATCTGCAATAAGCATATAGAGGAATCTAATCCCCAACATAATCCCCAAGATTATCCCAGCATAGATGTAATTAAATCCTTCAGCGAAACTGTCTAAGGTAATAGAGAATCCAAAGAATAAGAAAAAGAAGGTTCGAACTAGAAAGGTAGATTCCGCTGTAAGAAGATGAAATTCGTATAGACCAGCTTCCTCCGTTATTTTTAAGGAAATGTACTTTTTAATAAATTGGGGAAGTAATGACTGTGCATTTGCCAAAACCAACCCGAAAATAAATATAATTACAAGTGAAGGCATGTGGTATCTTTTACCAATAGCATATACCATAATTAATAACGCGAGAATTAAGAAGAATTTCACCTTCGTTCTGATTCTTTCAAACAACTCAAAAAGCATCCAAGTAATTAATATGGAAGCCACAACAATTCCTGCAATCTCTAGGAATAAAAGACCTAAAGGCTGCAGTCCTAACAATTCACCTCCCGACATGAACTGTTTAACAGAATAGTTAAACATCATAATGCCAAGAATGTCTGAGAAAGTGGATTCATAAACGATAAACTCCTTGTCAATAGGCAGCAAGGCTGAAGCACTTGGAATCGCCACTGCGCTGCTAATGATTGCTAAGGGTATCGCATTCATGACGGCTACGCTGCTCTCCATTTCTAATATATGCTGGAAGAACATTGTTAGCCCAAAAACCGAGCCCAAAAGAATAATAAGGGCGGCCATAAACCCCCTGAATATTATCTTCAACTTATCCCTATTCACCTCTAACTCAAGGGCACCTTCTAAAACAATTAGAATCAAACCGATTGTTCCCATGACAGGAATAATTTGATCTAGATACATAATATTATACCCTAAGCCATCCGAAATGGCTCGAGCCGCGATACCAGTAGCCATTAACAAGATAACAGAAGGGAATTTGGTCTTTCGAGCTATCGTATCAAAGAGATAGGAAAAAATAATTAAGCCAGAAAGAATGAGTAAAACGTAGGTTATATCCATAATGAATGCTAAGATAATACTTAGTTTTAATTTAGAAGTTATTCGCCTTATGTTTTACTATTGTCTTGCTATTTATAAGGTTTTATAAAGTTCTAAGTTGCGCTAGCAGAGGGGGACTTTACTTATATTAAAAAGTTCAAATATTTTTTAGACTGAAGCTCCTAAAAAATGGATTATTGACAAGCACCTAGAGTAAACTCTTCTATCCCATGGCATGACGCAATAGAAGGATTAGCATAGGTTTTTTCATTACATCCACAAACTGGATTAAGCTCATAGGTCATCACACAATCTTCAACCACTTGCTCCTCGCAATCATTTTTATTACATCCAATAAACAAAATGACAATTCCGAAACTCAGTATTTTAAGAAGTAATTTCATATTAATAATTTTACTCAAAACGCCGAAGCAACTAATTTATTGCAAAAAAAAGCAACCGCTCACTAAGTAAAAGTGAAAGTGAAAGTGGAAATAAAGATTTACCTAACCACCCAAGTTAATCCTTGATTATAAAAGTCAAAATAGGCGCAAACAAAAAAACACATAATAAATTGAATTTCAATATACTATGTGTTTTTTGTAAAGAATGTCATCCCGAAATTTCGGTAGAACCAATGCCCTTAGTGGAGAATATCGGAGTCGAACCGATGACCTCTTGCATGCCATGCAAGCACTCTAGCCAACTGAGCTAATCCCCCATTTTAATTAGGCATGTAAAATTAAGAATTATAAATGTATAATTCTTTTTTATCTAATCAATATTATTCTTTTAAATTTCGGAACCCTAAACTAAGAAAGCTTCGATTTAAACTCCTCATATCCAAAAGTCTTCACGACTTCCAAGGTATCATCCTTATGCCAAATACAAATATTTGGATGTTTGACCCCATTGAAGAAAGTGGTTTTAACCATGGTGTAGTGCATCATGTCGTTAAAAACAATTTGTTGCCCCATTTCAACTCCTTTTGGAAAGTAGTAGTCACCCACATAGTCGCCGGCCAAACAAGATGTTCCTCCGATACGCGTGCGCTTCTCGCCTACTTTTGCTATCTCTACGCCTAAAATTTTTGGTGTGTAAGGCATTTCAATACAATCCGGCATATGAGCAGATACACTGACATCTAACAAAATCGATTGAATCCCATCACTTTCAAAAAAATCTTGAACAGTGCTCACTAAGTAACCTGTCTCCCAGGCAAAGGCTGCACCGGGCTCCATAATAACTAATAAGTGTGGATACTTCGCTTTGAAAGCTTTCAATAGATCAATAAGGTGCGGTACGTTATAATCCTTTTGCGTTATCAAATGCCCGCCACCAAAATTTATCCATTCGCATTGCTCCAATAAATGACCAAATTTCTCTTCAATAACGTTCAAGGTCTTCTCTAAAGAGTAAGAATTGCTTTCACATAAAGTATGAAAATGAAGTCCTGTAATTCCTTTAGGAAGCTCGGCGCCAAATTCACTGCTTCGAATCCCCAATCTAGAACCCGGAACACAAGGATTGTACATATCTGTGCTTACTTCAGCGTATTCTGGATTAATTCTTAAGCCACATTTCACCTCCTTATCAGCCGCTTGCATTAAAGCAATGTATTTGTTGTATTGGTTGAGTGAATTAAACGTCATGTGACTACAATACTTTATCCACTCTTGAATTTCATCTTCCAAATAGGCTGGAGCATAAGCATGTACTTCCTCCCCAAATTCTTCAAATGCCAATCTCGCTTCATTGATTGATGAAGCCGTTGTAGCCGGAACATACTTATTAACGATAGGAAACACGCTAAACATTGAAAATCCTTTTAATGCCATAATGATTCGCACATCCGCAGTTTTAGCTACATGCTGAATCAATTCTAAATTCTTGATTAAGAGGGTTTCTTCCAACACGAAACTAGGCGAAGGAATTTTTTTAAAATCTATAGGCATCTGGTATATTTAAGTCTGCAAATTTAGAGATTAATTTTAGAAAAGTAGCTCACCAAGCTGACAGGTTCTTGAACGCTGTTGTTGGAATATCTGTATTTTGAATACCTCCAAAACCTTGTTCAATATCTATTAAGTTTTCATATCCTCTGGCTTTAAGGATGGATGCTGCAATAACTGAACGGTATCCCCCTGCGCAATGGATGTAATAGGTTTTATCTCTATTCACCTTTCCCATATTCTCGCTGAGGAGATCTAAAGGAAGGTTCATAACCTGTTCATCGTTGATATGCTGAAGCTTGTATTCACTTTCTTTTCTAACGTCCAAGACATTGATAGCTTCCGTTTTCCATAATTGTGAAAATTTTTCTGGACTAAGGCTTGATAAAGTATCTACTTCAAATCCTGCTTTTATCCAAGCGTCCATCCCTCCTTCTAAGTAGCCTAAAGCAAAGTCATACCCTACTCTAGCCAAACGGGTAATCACTTCTTCTTCTCTACCTGGATCTGCAACAATTAACAATTCTTGTTTCAAGTCTGGAATCAACGTACCCACCCACGTGGCAAAACGTCCATCAATACCAATAAAGATACTGTTTGGAATAAAGCTTTGTTTAAAAGCTGCTTGAGGTCTCGTGTCAATCACTATCGCACCAGAAGCATTAGCTACTGCCTCAAATTCCTGAGGAGTCAAGGCTTTTTTACCTCTTTCCATTACGATATCTAAGCTTTCATATCCCTGAATATTCCTCATAACATTTTGCGGGAAATATGCTGGTGGAGGGACTAAGCCATCCAAAACTTGCTCAATAAACTCTTCTCTAGAAAGCTCCGAATTTAAAGCATAATTTGTTTTCTTTTGATTCCCTAAAGTATCAAAAGTCTCTTTACTCATGTTTTTACCGCAAGATGATCCTGCGCCATGTGCTGGATATACAAGAATATCTTCAGCCAAAGGCATAATACGGTTTCTAAGCGAGTCAAATAAGTGACTCGCTAGCTCCTCTTGTGTTAAGTTAGCACTAAGCTTTTGTGCTAAATCTGGTCGACCTACATCTCCGATAAACAAGGTGTCACCTGTAAACACCGCCTTATCTTTTCCATTTTCATCTTTCAGTAGGAAGCAAGTACTTTCCATGGTATGACCTGGGGTATGTATTACGGTTAGGGTAATATTGCCTACTTTGAATACTTCATTATCCGCAGCAATATATGCTTCAAAACTTGGCTTAGCCGTAGGACCATATACAATTTTTGCACCTGTTTTCGCGGCTAAATCTAAGTGACCTGAAACGAAATCTGCATGGAAATGTGTTTCGAAAATATACTTAATTTTAGCGTGGTTTGCTTTCGCCTTTTCAATGTAAAAACCCACTTCTCTTAAGGGGTCAATAATAACGGCTTCCCCGTTGCTTTCAATATAATAAGCACCTTGAGCTAAACATCCTGTATAAATTTGTTCAATTTTCATGATTTATTTTCTAAGCATTTCAAAATGAGGCAAACCGTCTTCCAAGTATTCTTCGCCACAAATTTCAAACCCAAACTCTAGATAAAAAGGGAGGAGGTACGTTTGTGCAGAAATTCTACATCGCTCGGTTTGATAGCTATTTTTTAACACCTCAATGCACTTATCCATTAGTGGGCGACCCAACTTTTTCCTTCTCCATTCAGGCGCACTGACCACTCTGCCAATAGAAGCCTCTTCATATGAAACTCCTGGTGCAAGAATACGAGCATAAGAGGCCAAAACACCCTCTTTATACTGCAAGACATGCGTGCTTTGGTAATCTTTCTTATCTGCATCTAAATAAGCAGCATCTTGTTCAACTACAAAAACAACTTGTCGCAAGTACATGATATCGTACAATTCTTGCACGCTTAACTCTCTAAATTCTTTAACAATAAATTCGTTTTCCATAGTTGCTAATGCTCTATTACAAAGATAGTTATTTAAAAAACGATAGGCAAGGATTTCAAGAAGGGAATGGTGGCGCAAATATGGAAGACTTTAGGCTTTTTAGGTGTTTCTATTCAAAATATCTAATTTAACGGCGAGAAGTTTAGTGATGCGCAGCTTGTCAATACGCTTTGGGCGTAATGAAATGGTTGTATTCTCTTAGGAATTATTCCCAGAAAATTCTTGTTATAAAACAAAACAACCGCCATGTCTAAAAGAAGTATCGAAGCTGTTATTGCACCACCTAATCCACACTTTGTTGGAGATGGATTTCGAGTGCATAATTTCATACCAGGAAATGCACGTTTAAGTATGGAGCGCATGAGCCCATTTATTATGATGGATTACAATTCTAAATTTGTATTTCCCCCAAGCGAATCACCTAAAGGCGTTGGCGTTCATCCTCATAGAGGTTTTGAAACGGTAACGATTGCATATAAAGGAAAAGTAGCGCACCAGGATAGCGCAGGAAATTCTGGCGTGATAGGTGAAGGAGAAGTGCAATGGATGACCGCAGCTTCAGGCGTCTTGCACAAAGAATACCATGAAGAGCATTTTAGTAAAGAAGGTGGAGAATTTCAAATGGTTCAACTTTGGGTAAATTTACCTGCGAAAGAAAAAATGGCCAAGCCAAAATACCAAGGTATTACGAAAAATCAAATCAAAAGCGTGTCACTTGAAAACGGACAAGGACATATTGATATAATCGCTGGTCAATTTCAAGGTGAAGAAGGCCCAGCTTTTACATTCACCCCATTAAATATGTATAATGCTAAATTGAATAGCGGAGCCAAAGCAAAATTTTCATTAAATAAGCATCACAATACAGCCTTATTAGTAATAGAAGGAGAAATTAAAGTGAATCAAAGTACCCCGGTTGGTACAGATCATTTCGTATTACTTAAAAACGATGGGGAAGACTTTGAGATAGAAGCTACCAAAGAGGCTATCGTACTAATTATCAGCGGAGAAGCCATTAATGAACCCATTGCGGCTCATGGACCTTTTGTGATGAATACGCAAAGAGAATTGATCGAAGCGTTTAACGATTACCAAGCCGGGAAGTTTGGAGAGTTGGTATAATTAGCCGGTATAACTATATGGAAAGCTAATGTGCGAATCAATTGATGCGTTGTTAGAAGAACTTATAATTTGTCAATAGAATTTTGAATAGCTTGAGATTATGAATAACTTAAAGTTTCATTAACTTGAAACTCTATGATTTCAGAATCTACTATTCAGCTTTTAATTTATCTTCATGCTGGCCTAGGAGGACTTGCCCTGTCTTCTGGATTGGGCTCAATCCTAGCTAAGAAAGGTGGAAAGTGGCATAGAACAGCGGGAAAAGTATTTTATTATTCAATGTTGAATGCTGCGTTTTCTGCTCTTGTAATCGCTGTGCTTCCTGGACATAAGAGCCCCTTTCTTTTTGCCATAGGTATCTTCAGTTCCTATTTTGTAATAGCGGGTTATCGAGCGCTAACATTCAAATTTAAAAATCCAAATTTGTTTTGGGACAAGGTCCTGGCTTGGCTATTGCTTACCTGCAGTGTTTTAATGATTTCCTTACCGATAATTCTAAATCATTCCATTCATATCGTCTTAACTGTTTTTGGTATTTTTGGTGTTTTTTCTGCCCTTAGAGACCTTTGGTTATATCGTAGCGTAGCTGAACTTAGCAAGAACTATTTGTCCAATCATCTTGGAAAGATGCTTGGAGGCTATATTGCAGCAACTACCGCCTTTGTTGTAGTCAATGCATTCTTCCCCAGCTTCTATGGTTGGTTTATCCCAGGAATAATAGGTGGATTCCTTATTGCTTATTGGGTTAAAAAGGTAAAAGCCAATTCTTGGAATTCTTAAAAAGCAACGCTTTAAATCAAAAGATTTCTTACTTTTAATGAACATAAAAAATTATATCATGAAATACCTCTTTCACTTCCTCCTAACCGTTCCAGTATTCTTTGCCGTAGACCTTATTTGGTTGGGCATTATAGGCAAACCCCTATACCAAAAACATATCGGCCACCTCATGGCTGAAAAAGTAAATTGGACCGCCGCAATTATCTTTTATCTCCTCTTTATTTTAGGTATTTTAATCTTTGCCGTTTACCCTGCGTTAAAAATTGATAAAGTAAGTTATGCTATTACTTATGGAGCCCTCTTCGGGTTCTTCACCTACATGACTTACGAGCTCACCAATATGGCGGTAATCAAGGATTGGTCTTGGCAAATTGTGCCTATTGATATTGTGTGGGGCACCATCTTGTGCACGCTTGTTAGCTTGGGAAGCTTCTATATTGGCAAGTGGGTGTTTGCTTAGTAGTGAACTTTAAAAGAATAATAGGTGCTTAGCTTACGCTGTTTAGTATTGAATCAAACTAAGCACTAAGTTAAAGGTCCCCTTTCTCCACAAATCGAATGCCCAATGTTTCTAGTTCCTTCAATATAGGTTCGTATATATTCGCTTCAATTGGCAAGCAAACCCCTTTGGTTTTTATAGTACCGTTCAAGATGTTTTTTGCTGCTATTCCAATGGGGAAACCTACGGTTTTTGCCATCGCTGTATTGTACTCGTCATCACCGATAACCACCATAAAAGATTCTAATCTTTTATGGACACCCTTCTCTACATAATTTAATAAGTGCCACATCACAATCATGTCCTTATCTCCTTTATCTAAAGTCCATTTTTCTTCTAATATTTTTTGCAAAATTTGAGCAGGAGTGGCCTTTTTTAAACCGATAGGATTATTCTCAAATAAGCCTAACCACTTTAACAAACGCATCTCTTCGCCATCTACGTCCTTACCGAGGTAATATGCCAATTTCATTTCTACAGAATCCTTTTCTCGGTATTTTAAAAAAGTATTTATAAATTCTCTGTAGGTCATATTCTCACTATCTTCCATCACATAAGAGTCGTCTGTGGCGCCAATCTGAACTAAAACGTGCCAAGCTTTACAAAACGGCGACCTTCTAAAAGTTCCTCTATACATTGTTTTTATTCCCTGCAATCCATAGATATCAATATACTTCAAAGAATCTCTATTGGCTAAACCTTCAAAATCTCCATATCCTGGAATATTCACTATCTCTGTTCTGTCGAATAACTTGTTGTAAGGGATATATTTGTACTTGCCATTATGTAGAAATTTAACGGCAGGACCTTGCCCTGCTAAAACTACATTTCTAGGATTCCAAGTGAACTTATAATGCCAAGGATTGTTGTCACTTTCAGGGGCAATCAAGCCACCGGTGAAAGATTCAAATCCCTCTATAGTGCATCCTCTGTCTTTCAAATTATTGATGAGTTTCATGGCACTCATGTGATCAATTCCAGGATCTAAGCCCACCTCATTCAAAAACAACAATCCTTTTGACTTGGCTTCTTCATCAAAAGCCTTCATCTCCGGAGAGATGTAGGAAGGTGTAATTAAATTCTTTGCATAATTTAAGCATGACTCCGCAATTTGCGGATGAAAAAAAGCAGGCAACATAGATATAACCAAGTCCGCTTTCTGAATAAGCTTGTTTTTTAAAGCCTCATTTTCCAAGTTAAAGTCAACCAACTCCAATTGGTCGGACTTGTACAATTTCTTCCATGAAGAAGCATTTAAATCTGCAATTGTTACCGTCCATTTATTTTCAGCGGATTGCTCCACAAGATATTTTATAAGGGTAAAAGCGGATTTTCCAGCGCCAAACAACAAGATATTTTTCATAAAACTACATTTCGGGTAAAGATAGCATACTATAAGCGAGTACGATAAATAGTCACAAAAAATAATTAACTTGTGCTTCCATTTTAAATATCTCGAATGAAAAAAGTTGAGTTTAGTGCTGAAGTATTTGTTTATGACGATTTAAATGAATTACAGGATATAGAAGTAGTCTTATTGGAAAAGGCTCAAGAAGCCTTGGAAAAAGCTTATGCTCCTTATTCTAATTTTTTAGTTGGCTCAGCAGTTCTCCTAGAAAACGGTGAAATCCTAAGTGGTGCCAACCAAGAAAATGCAGCTTATTCCAGTTGTATTTGCGCAGAAAGAACTGTGCTAAGTGCTGCATCAAGCATGTATCCAAATGTGAAGCCTATCATGATTTCTGTGGTAATCAAAAATTTAAAAAAGGATACAACTGATCCCGCGGCTCCATGTGGTGAATGTCGCCAATATATTTTTGAGGTAGAGAGTCGCTTCCAAAGTGCAATTCCAATTTTAATGAAAGCACAATCCAATAAAATTTACAAAGTAAATAGTGCTTCACAATTATTACCCCTGGCCTTTACCAAAAGTGATTTATTGTAAGCCTTACTTTCGAATAATCAAACTATTCCTTCTTAAAGTTCCTAAAGTATTTTATCTTAGAACAAAATACGACGGTATCTTTCGAAATGTCTCCATACTAATTTTTTCTTGCCTCCTTTTTATTGGGAATGCGCAAACGGGTTTCATTGTCAACCAAGGCCAATGGGAAAAAACGATTTTATATAAAGCCGAATTTAGTGAAGGAAATTTTTATGTGGAGTCAAGTGGTTTCAATTACAACTTGAGCGACTTGGACGCTTTGCATGAATTGGTCGAAGCACATCACCAAGTAAGCTCGCCCTATCAAAAAGATGTCGATTGGACCATTGGTGGACATTGCCTAAAAATGAACTTTCTTGGAGCTGATTTAAATCATTCGCCTTGCGAAGAAAAGAAAGTGACTTCTACTTATTACAACTATTATTTGGGAAAAGATAAGAGCCATTGGAAAGGAAAAGTACCTGCTTATCAAGAGCTCTATTTTAGTGAAATATATCCACAAACAGATCTAATCGTTTACAATTCAGGCAATAATTTCAAGTACGATTTAATTTTAAAAGCTGGCTCGAATCCTTCCTTGGTTCAAATAGAATATGAAGGTGCTCAGCATCTTCAACTTAAAGAGGGAAATCTTTACATCAGTACCTCGGTCAATGAAATCATTGAACAAGCGCCTTTTGCATATCAACTTAGTCATGGGGAAAAATTGAGCGTGCCGTGTTCCTTTGTTTTGAGTGCCAATCGCCTGAGTTATAAATTGGGTAATTACAATAAAGATCTCGATTTAATTATTGATCCATTTATCGTTTTTTCAAGATATTCTAGCTCTTCAGCCAATAATTTCGGGTATACTGCAACCTATGATGCTAATGGAAATGCCTACGGTGCAGGAAGTGTTTTTAATATAGGTTATGTCACCACACCCGGAGCTTTCGATATTAGTTTTAATGGGGCAAGCACCGATATCGGCATTACAAAATATACGCCGGATGGTTTGAATCGAATTTATGCAAGCTACCTAGGCGGAGCAGAAACAGAGCTCCCTCATAGCCTTGTGGTTAACTCAAGAGACGAATTGTTTGTTTTTGGAACAACGGGTTCACCTGATTTCCCTACAAGTGCAAATTGTTTTGATTCTACATTTGCCGGTGGTACATTAAGTAATTTGAGTCAAGGTTTAGGAGTCATCTACACAAATGGAACAGACCTTATCGTTAGCCGCTTTTCAGAAGATGGTGCAAGCTTATTGGCCTCCACTTATATTGGAGGTGCTTTAAACGATGGGCTTAATTTATCTCCTGCATTAAAATACAATTATGCAGATGAAGTGAGAGGTGAAATTTTTATTGATGCGAATGACAATTGCATCATTACCTCTTGTTCTTATTCTACCGATTTTCCCGTTGCCAATGCTTTTCAAAATGCGAATTCAGGCGGTTTAGATGGCGTTGTGTTTAAGCTTAATGAAAGTTTAAGCAACTTAGCTTGGAGTTCTTACCTTGGAGGAACGCTTGATGACGCCTCCTACGCTATTAGTTTAGACAACAACCAAAACATCATTTTAGCGGGAGGAACACAATCGCTTGACTTTCCAATTTCAAATGCCCTTCAAAGCACCTATAATGGAGGAATTGCAGATGGATTTATTATGAAACTGCATAGCTCTGGAGCAAATATCTTGCACAGCACGTATTACGGAACTCCCGATTATGATCAAATTTATTTTGTAGATAACAATGCAGATGAAGAAGTGTATGTTTTTGGTCAGACGAAAGGCCCATCGGGAAACTTGGTCCAAAATGCGCTATATAACTATCCGAATGGAGGACAATTCCTTTCTAAATTCAACAGCAGTGTTTCGACCATTACTTGGAGTACGCGATTTGGAGATGAAGCTGGATTACCAGATATTTCACCCACTGCTTTTTTAGTAGATGTTTGTAATCAAGTGTTTCTTTCTGGTTGGGGCGGACCGAACTTGGGCGGAAATACCAATTTGAGTGGTACTTCCGGATTGGATGTGACCATAGATGCCTTAGACCCTATTACGGATAATGCAGATTTCTATTTTATGGTGATGCGCGATGATGCTTCCGCCTTAATCTATGCTTCCTTTTTTGGTGGACAAACCAGCACCGAGCACGTAGATGGTGGCACAAGTAGATTTGATAAAAAAGGGGTAATCTATCAAGCTGTTTGCGCAGGTTGCGGTGGCAATCAAGATTTCCCCACAGTGCCTATTGACTCCGTTGGTTTTTGGAACAATAATAATTCTTGCAACTTAGGATTAGTAAAATACGCCTTTACTCCTCCATCTATTATCGCTGATTTTAATCTGCCTTTGGTGGATTGTTTACCACTCAATTTAGATTTCTTCAATTTAAGTCAGACCGCCTTCAACGATACCAGCGCCAGTTCATTCACTTGGCGGATAAATGACACCACCATTACTGCTTACGATTTAAATTATAATTTTACTGAAGCCGGTAACTACAGCATTACCTTAATTGCTATTGATTCGAATTCCTGTAATTTTATGGATTCCGTAACCAAGACGTTTACCATTATCGGTAATTCTCTTCAAACTTTAGGGACAATTTCTACTTGTCTAGGGACAATCGTTCAAATAGGCATCCCTCCTATTTCTGGAAATAACATTAGCTATTCCTGGACGCCTAGTATTGGTTTAAGCGCAACGAATATTTCTAATCCAAGCGTTGCGATTACGCAAGATGAAACGTATACTTTAATTGTAAGTAACGGTTTTTGTATTGACACTTTTGTTCAAACTGTTTTAGTAGAAGAATTAAGCATTGTATTAAATTATCGTGATAGCGTTTGTTTGAATGACACCTTTAGCGTTCAAGTCACCGCATTAAATAACGTGTTCTATCAATGGGAGCCTTCCAGCCTATTGCAAACAGCTCAAGGAAGTCCAAATGCAGTTTTCATTGCAACTAGTCCTATGACCGTAATTTGCACAGCGACGAGCCCTAATAACTGCTTAGCAGAAGCTAGCGCTACGATTATGGTGTTTGACCAGTTGCCCGATTTGATTGCTAGTGCAAATCCGGATACTATTGAACAAGGTGAAAGCAGTCAGCTAGAAGCTTTTTCTAGCGTAACCAGCAACTATGTTTGGAACCAAGATACTACTTTGAGTGCCTTGAATATTGCTGATCCACTTGCTAGCCCACAAGAAACAACCACTTATACCGTAAACATCACTGATGGTTTTTGTCCAAACAAAACTGAAGTTACCGTCTACGTTAAACTACCCGAGTGTATAGAAGGAAAGATTTATGTACCGAACGCTTTTAGTCCAAATAGTGATGCACATAATGATATATTCCGAGTTTGTTCATCTGCGATGATAGACGACTTTTACTTTACCGTTTATGATCGCTGGGGGCAACAGGTTTTTGAAACTAGAGATCAAAATACGGGATGGGATGGCACTTTTAAAAATGGGAACTTAAGTCCAGCGGCCTACGCTTGGTATTGCAGTGGTTTTTGTGAAAATGGGGAAGCGTTTTTCTTGAAAGGGAATGTGACAATTTTGAAATAACGAAGTGAATAGCAATGTAAACATATCAAAACTCATTCCTAGCCTCAATGCTTGTTGGCGATTGGTGACGCTATGTTTCTTCTTAACTATTGGATTCCTTTCAAATGCACAAGACATTCATTACACGCAGTTCACCTTGCAACCTTTACAACAATCTCCAGCGATGACGGGCGACTTTGATGGAAACTATCGTTTTGCCGCCTTGTATAGAAATCAATGGGCCACGGTTTCCGTCCCTTACAATACTATGGGATTCGCTTTTGACATGAAGGCTTTTGAGTCTAAAAAGTTTACCAGCTTTTTAGGTGTGGGAGGAAATGCTTTTTACGACCAAGCAGGCGATGGTAAATTGCAAAGTATTTATGTCCAAATTCCGGTTTCTTATAACCTCTATATTCCACTAGGTGAAAAGAACACCATGAAAATTGGCGCAGGTTTATATGCAGGTTTCTTGCACAAATCCTTGAACACCAGTAAACTTCAGTTCGATAATCAATACTCGGGGGATGTCTTTGATCCCAATATTCCAAATGCCGAAAATTTTGGCAGCTTGAATTTTATTAAACCAGATTTGGGTATGGGATATCAAGTAGCCTTTAACATCAATCAAAAAGCTTCTTTTGGCTTAGCTTTTGGAATACATCATTTAAACAAGATTCAAGAGCGCTTTATCGATGATGGAGTGCAAATCGCTTTACAAAAACGATATGCCCTTCCTGTTTTCATGCAGTTTGAATTGAACAAAAAATGGGACCTACGCTTCGATTACATTTTTCAAAAACAGGGCAAATTTTATGAGCACAATTTTGGAGCGATGACCTCCTACTATTTGAAGAAAGACGGTCCAGCAAAAACGGCCATAGAATTTGGTTCTTATTATAGATATAAAGATGCGCTAAGTGCCATTGTTCGTTACCGCAAAAACAACTTCTTAGCTGGCTTGAGCTACGATGTAAATTTGAGTCCCTTAAAAGCTGCAACAAATACCTACGGAGGTATTGAGATTGGTATCGTATACCTGATTAAAAAATTAAAAGAACCTGAAATTAAAAACAAACGCAAGTGCTTTGTCTTCTAGTATGAACTATTCTCTATCGCTATTTTTACTCCTCCTCTTTTCTTTGTCTTCTTTGCAAGCTCAAACGGAAAAACAATTTATCAAAGCGGGGAATGAAGCTTTTGTAAATCGCGAATATTATGAAGCTATTGCCTACCTAGAAGATGCGCTAAAGTTTAGTGAAAATTTAGATGCAACTTACCGGATAGCCATGAGTTATTACCACTTGAAAGATTATGACAATGCCACTCCTTATTTTGAAAAAATTGGGCCCAATACAAATTTTCCTTTGCTTCGTTTTTATCAAGGAAGCAATAATAAATTATTGGGCAACTATGATGCAGCGATACAAAATTATCAGGACTTTTTAGTTGCCTATCCGATCCCAGGATTTTATAGAGATAAAGCCAATCAAGAAATCGCTTCTTGTTATTGGGCAAAAGATCAAGTGACGAATACCGAATTGAAAATCAAGCATTTTGAAAAGCCTTTAAATACGGGCTACTCCGATTTTGCAGCAACTTATATTGACTCCAATGTGTTACAAGTTTCGAGTTTGCAAAGCATTACCAAAAACTTAAAAAGCGACTTCCAATCGAAGATTTATTTTTATCAGATTGATGCGAAAAAAGTAAGCGCTAGTGAAGACCTAAAATTCCCAATTGCTAGAGAAGATTCTTTCGATTATGCAAACGGGTTTTACCTTAAAGCAAAGAATGAATTTTACTATACGCAATGTTACACCGAACATGAATTAGGTGAAAAAAGTTGTGACCTCTACGTCCGTTCTTTTAAGGGAGCGGAATGGGGTGAAGCAAAGGCACTTAATTTAAATACCGCCGACTTCACAGAAACGCAACCAATGTTATTTGTAAACCAAGAAGGCGTAACAGAAATCTATTTTGTGAGTGACCGAAGCGGAGGTAAAGGAAAATTGGATCTTTGGCAAGCCAAAGAGTTATCCCCTGGGCAGTTTACAGAACCGCTTAATTTGCCCGCGTCAGTTAACACCATTGATAATGAATCCACACCGTATTTTGATCTAGAAAACCAACGTTTATATTTCAGTTCTGAATGGCATTATGGATTTGGGGGTTATGATATTTTTCAAAGTGATTTGAGCAATGCAACATGGACAGTGCCAAAGAATTTAGGAGCACCTATTAATTCATCCGCAAATGATCAGTATTATTATCCATTTACGCATGGGACAGCCTTGATAGCGAGCAACAGAAAAGGAGCATTACAATTGAAAGGATCGGCTTGTTGTTTTGATATCTATGAGCATGAATTGCTTCAAGAGGAAATTGATATTGACAGCAGTTTCATAGCGATTGAAGAATTGACCAGAAAAGGCGAAACCGGCAATAAAATTGAAACTGCTTTTAGAGAATTGCAAAAAACCATTCCCGTTGCTGTTTACTTTCACAATGACGAACCCAACCCCAAAACAACCAAAACGAAAACAAGTTTGACTTATCAAGATTGTTATGTCGATTATCAAAAAGTAAAACCACTTTATTTTGAAGCTTTTGAAAACGAAGCTATTATTACTAATTGGTTTGCCAAGGTAGATGAATCTTATGGGTATTTAAACCTCTTTTTAGGCATCCTAAGCAATGTTCTGCCAGAGAAGGCTGTGACGCTTAAAATTGAAGGCTACTGCAGTCCATTAGCTTTAAATGACTATAATATCAATTTAGCGAAACGGAGAATCGTCAACTTAGAAAATTACATCTTGTCTTGGAACGAAGGCGTCTTAAAAACTTTTTACAACAAAGGCCAACTCAAATTCATTAGCGATCCATTTGGTGAGGAGAAATCGAAATCGGATGTCAGCGACAGTTACGAAGATGTAAAGCAATCTATCTACAATCCAAATGCAGCTGTGGAGAGAAGAGTGGCTGTTATTGCGGTATTCTGAGTGGTTGGTAGTTGTTAGTCCTTAGAAAAAAATCATGCTAAAGGGTAAGACAGATTTGAATTTTGAATGATTGAATGATTGAATTTTGAATGATTGAATTTTGAATTTTGAATGATTGAATTTTGAATGATTTAATAAAGACGCTTTGTTTCTAGATTTTAAAACACCCAATTCTCGTCCCAAATTCTCAATACTCACTTCTCAATACTCACTTCTCAATACTCACCTCTCAATACTCACTTCTCAATACTCACTTCTCAATACTCACCTCTCAATACTCACTTCTCAATACTCACTTCTCAATACTCACTTCTCAATACTCACTTCTCAATACTCACTTCTCAATACTCACTTCTCAATACTCACTTCTCAATACTCACTTCTCAATACTCACTTCTCAATACTCACTTCTCAATACTCACTTCTCAATACTCACTTCTCAATACTCACTTCTCAATACTCAATACTCAATACTCAATTCTCAATACTCAATACTCACCTCTCAATACTCAATACTCAATACTCAATATAAATTCAAGTGAATCAAACTTTCCCCTATATCCTTTTTCTTTTTAGCATCTACTTTAGCTTCATTAGCGAATGAACTCCACTTTGAAACAGTCTCATTTACGTGTTTGATGATTTCTTTGGCGTGTTTGATGCTCATTGATTTTCCAACGATTAAGAGATCTTCGTAACGAATGTCTTTTCGTTTTCCATTAATGCTCAAGGCATGTTGACTGACCCAATAACTATCTGGTCGATAGGCGTGACAGATATCGTAAGCTGGAGCTAGGGACCACGTGCCTCCTTCCTTTAAAAGAAATGAAAAATTCTTGGTATGGTCGTCACAGTTTCTACTCAGCACATTGAACACCATTCTGCGATACATTTCTTCTGCTTCTGGATAAGAGAGCTTTAATTCTCGCATGGTTTGAAAGAGTTGCTCATAACTGTAACTCATGATTTCGTTATAGTCGAAATGTTTCAAAGCGCAAAAGGTTTGAATGTGGTGCTTTACGTTTCCTTCCTCACGATCAAATCGTTTGGTCATAAAGTGTGCTCTACCATTCTCTTCCAATAAGCGTGAAGGCATCATATGGATTCCTGCCGCTTTTGCCATGAGATAATAAGCCATTTCTACTTTTCCGTATCCTGTGGCTGCACCTAATTGAACGTCACTAACGCCATCTAACTTGATCAACCAATGTTCAAATCCTTTCGGGACTTTGGTTTGTCCTGAACGTACTTCACCTGTTTTATCGTTGTAGGCAATAACTGCTTTAGGTCGAGCTCCTCCGGCAGAAGTTCCGATGGTAATCATTTGTTTGATAGCTGCTTCTTCGTCAGCCTGAACATTAGTATAAAAATCTTCTCGTTGGTACAGCATTCTTCGCGCAATACCTACAAGACTATCCATTTCAATTTTAATCGTATTTTGTCTAGTATTCAAATCACTGGGTTCAAATTCCAGTGCCCCCATCCCTCTCGCCCCAATGAAACATAACTGCTCTACTGGGTTCATACTATTTTCAGCACGCCCTTGTTGAGCCAACCAAATATTCATTAATTCATTTCCGTATCTATCCGGGAGTACATCCGCGATCAATCCAGGCAAGCCTTTAAAAGTATCAAACTCACTGTTTCTTTGGGGACGCAATTCTGGAAAAGAAAAGAGGCTTTGTCTGCTGCTTACGGGCATTTTAAAAGGTGCTAATTCCCATTGCTTCGCTAAGAAGTTTTGATCATATTCGAAGATACCTAATTCTTGATTCGCATCCCAGGCAATCGCCCCAACTATTTCTCCCCAAATTTTAACAAAAGCTGTAGTGATCATTACCAATCCGTTTTAGGTGCTTCATCATTGTTCTTCCCACTAGCCCGTTTGCGCTTCTTTTGTTGCATTTTCGCTATGGCTATGGGACTCATTTGTTCTTGAATTTGAAATCCGTCCATGATGTGAAGCAGTTCAAGCGTGCGTAAAACTTGAATCAATGAAGCCAAAGTGACAGTCTCCCCTCTTTCCAATAAGCTCAAAGTAGACCTGCTAATATTTGCGGCATTTGCCACTTTTTCTTGAGACAAATTCCTTTGCATGCGCTGCTGTTTAATAAATGCGCCTATTGACTCCATTAAGGAAGCATCACTCATTCCATACCAATTTATGTGTGATTTATCATTCATTATACTCAAATATAGCATTTATTGCATGATTTACCATACAAAGATAAACAAAATTTAATAAAATAGCCTTAACATGTATGATAAATCATTCAAAACCTAAGGAATTAATTATTAGTGAATGAATAATCATACGTATTTGTATATAATGTACAAACTTTAGTTGGTATGAGAAATATTGTTTCACTAGAGTTCGGAATCATTTTGAATTTTAAATAAGTGCCTAATCAAAAAAACACCCCATTGAAACCGTCATTCCAAAAAACGCAAAGCATGAGCTATTTATCAAGAATCTAAATCAAAATAAGAACTGCCCGAGCCCCGCCCTAATTCGTTGTTTCGACCAGCGGGAGAAGCGCAAGTTCATGAATTCGATTGGTCGAGATAACTATCGAGTTTGTTTTGCGTTTATATTTGGATTAGACGAAATGACTAAAAGAGAATACTTGGGGTCTGATACACGAACCCAAGGACCAAAGATTACCGACAAAAAAAAGCAGTAAGATTTCTCCCACTGCTTTACTTTTATTTTTACTGATTAACTAGTCTACTAGTCCGCTATAATTTGAATAGCATCCACTTCCCAAGTACTTCCATCTGAAGCTGATCCTGTATATTTAAATCCAATGTAGAAGGATCCTGTTTGGTATAAGCTCATGTCAATAGAACCAGAACTTACCCATCCCCAGCTCCCGGAACTTAATACTGGATTTAATGAATTCCATGTCGCTGAACTTGGATCGCTTGTTCCGTCATAATCTGTTGAGATTAAACACTGTAAAGGAGCGCCAGCATAATTGTATGCATTTAGAAATTTGAAGATTGGATTTGTTTCACTTGTCAAGTCAATTGCCGGTGAAATTAGCCAAGCTTCACTTGCGAAATTTCCACCTGAGAAATTTGACATTTTTACATACGTTGATCCTTGTTGACCACTCCCTTGCGTTCCAGTTGTCCAGTTAGCAGAACCTAATGGGGTTTGAATCGTCCAACCACCACTTGTAGCGCTGCCATCTTCAAAGTTTTTAGATAACACAATGTTTTGATTTGGATTGGAGCCATCACATCTTATATCCGGCATATTACAGTCAAACTGATCTCTAATTAATAATTGTGCAGTGCTACCAAATGGAGCCCAAATAGCCGTTATTGTACCATTACCAGAAGGTAATAACTCCGCCGAGAAATCGGAAAATCCACTATTCCTTACAATGATACTTCCGCCATTACAATCTTGTACAATTCTACTTTCGGATTGTTGTGTAATTGAATTAGCGAAAGTCACCCCATCTAATCCAGCAGAAAATTCTACTCCCGAAATTTTCACTAAAGTTCCCACTTCTACTCCAGAAATGTTCGCTAAAGTAACTTCTAAGGGCTCTAAAGGTGTTCCACAAGCTCCTCTAATAATGAAATCATCAATAAATAAGGCAGGGATTCTTGATACATAAGAACCATCTTGGCCATATCCGATATCGCCATTCATTAAGAACAAGCCTTTCAACTTAACGTAAACTGTGCGTCCTACAGGAAACTTCGTGTAAGCATTTGTAACATCAACACTCACCGCTAAAGCACCCGTAGCATCTTGGATGTAAAACTCTTTATAAATGTTACCACTTTTATCAGAAGCCGTTACTTGAGCTTTCACATAATAGTCAATATCAATCGTTTCAAAGTTATATCCTGCTTTCAAATCTGATATTGTAATAATATTGGTGATTGATGCTCCTTGATCTAAACAATCCGTATCAGGTGCGTCGAAATTATCTTTTATACACCCACTAAGTAATAATATAAAAATGCAGGTGAAGCTTGCTAATTGTAATTTTCTCATGATAATTTATTTAAAATATATAGTTGTCTGTAAATAGTTAAACTTAAAATCTGTAGGTAATGTTCGCAAAATAATTAATACCATTACCATAAAAATATCTGTTTTGAAATTTCATTAGGTTTTTGTCTTCAAAATCAAAACGATTATTTTCAAAGCCTATTGCAATAAAGTTTCTATTGTTGGTCAAGTTACTCACGCCAACATTAAAAACCAAAGTGTGACTTCTTTTCATCTTATCAAATGTTTTTCCTAGTCTCCATGTGTAGCCAGCAAATAAATCAATTGAGAATTGATTGTCGTACATTTCTTGATCTAATATGCCATCTTTAAGATCTCCTTCTGGCACTAAATCTAAAGCCAATGCCGTTCTTCTCACTGGATTCACATCAATCCAGTTTCTAGCTGTATAATTGAAATTTGTATTCAAAAAGAAGTTGTCATAGTTTATCCCGAATCCACCAGTAAAGGCCAATTCAGGTGTATTTCCCAAATGGTAGTTCTTCCAATATACCGCTTCCTTACGGATAACTTCTGAATTATTGTCAAGAGTGACCGTAGCTTCAGGACGCGAAATATAGGTATATCTTCCGTATGCTGCGGCAGCATTTAAGCTTAACCATTTTGTTAGTTTATAGGCTGCAGCCAACTCTAAACCCATGTGTTGTCTGTCAATACCCGTCAAGGTGTAGTTCACAAAAGTTCTTTCCTCATCATGATAAAAAGGAGTCGTCTCCGTCAGATTTCTCATTTGCATGTAATAACCAACAAAATTCAATTTCAACTTATCCGATCTTAAAATATAACCCAATTCACCGCCAAAATGTTGCTCACTTTCCAGTTCACCAACCACTTGATTTCTTGTTCTAGCTGAAACAAAAGCATTAGCAAACAATGGTGCTCTAGTTTCGTAGATTCCGTTTGCAATAATAAAGTTTCTTCCATTAATTTTATAAGTAGCTCCAGCTTTGATACCATAGTTAAAGAAATTCTTTACTTCTGACTTTCCAAAAGAGTTATCAATAAACAAACCACTTTGATTATTTCCTTTTCTATAAAATGAAGAAATGGACCCTTTACCTTGAACAAAAACATCTACTTTTCTAAAATTGAAATCAGCGGTTGCCCATACATCCGCAAATTGTATTGAAGCATTGTAGTCATAGCCATAGCGATCCCCTTCGTAAACCACTCGATCTGGATTTTGAAGATCATGTTGTCTCACAGTATCTAAACCAGAAATTACTTGATTGGAAGTCGCTCGTTCTGCAAATTGATTGTAGTTCATATGATAATCTGCACCCAATAAATCTTTTGCAATTTGATAAAAGTTTTTATTCTGGTTAATATAATCAAAACCAAAACTCAAATCTACTTTCTTACTAATTACCGTATTAACAGAGGTAGAGAAGTTAAATTTCTTTTCATCTTCCCTTCTTTCGGTAACCAAATATTTCGCTCTGTTTCCTGTGATGTTTTGGATCTTCCCATTCACATTTACGTCCTCATAGGTACTTTCATTTAAAGGATTCATATTGGCTTCATACAAAGCATTCCAATTCAGCTGCAGCACCTCTGGATTATCCTTTACATACTGCGTCATTTCTTGATACAAAGCCGTATCGCCTAAATCCAATTGGTAAGTTGGCAAGTAACGATAATAATCAGGTCTTGGATCCGAGGCATTGTACCAATCTAAATCCGTTTCACCATAAACGCCCATTAGATAAGAAGTACTAAATAATATATTTGTTTTATCACTTACTTTCCATTCGTGGGTAAGCGCTGCCATAGGCAAATGTTGGTGCACCATCCTTCTGTTTCTAATCACCCCATCATACATTCCCCAGTTTGGATTGGCTAAATTATTTCCTGATAATTCGAAGTATTCCTTCGTTGCTGGAGATAATTTCCCTCTTTTGATATTCGAACCTACAATCGTTAAAGTAGTAGAGTGATTCAAACCCGTTTTTTTCTCTACAGCTCCGTAATAAGAATAGGCATCATAAGGTGTTCCTTCAACATATCCAGAATCAGCATAACGCTTTGAAGCGGAAACCGAAACTGCCCATCCTTTTTTAAAGAAACCTGAATTGTAAGAAGCCATTAATCTATGCTGATAGTTTCTATTTGAAGTAGCGTAACTCACATTGAAACCATCGTATTGAGTATGAGGTCTAGGATCAATTGCTTGACCGGCTGCTATCCCAGTATAACCAAAGGTGCTAGGACTCAAACCATTCGTTTGGTATCCTTTATTGTTAACCACTAAATTTAAACCTCCCCAAATGTTGTAGTTGATTTGTCCATTTTCCAAATCTTTGAAAGGCATACCTAGGAACCAAACATCATTGTATTCTCTACCAATTCCTCTTCTACTAAAGAAGGATTCGCCCCCTAAATTCCATTGCGCTTGATTACCGTAGATATCTCTGAAATCTAACAATAAGCTTCTAGAATAAGGCTTGTTATTATTACTAAAATCGCTCAACTCGTCGGCCGTCATTACTGGCACTTCATCTTCCTGTGCATGCACATAAGAAATGCAGAGAAAGAAACATAAAAAATAAATAAGTACGCTTTGCCTCATTGTATAAATTTACAACTTAAAAAAAATAACACACCAAAGGTATTAATTGATTTGACAATAAACCGATAAAGAATTCTTACTTCGTTAATAACTAGAACGAATAATAAATAAAGTAAGGCTTAACTTTGTCCAACTTAAAGTAAAGTAGATAAATAATGAAAAAATATACTCTTATATTGTTTATAGCAGCGTTTACTGCTGTTTTTGCACAAGAAAAGAAATATGAAGTTGCCGTAATTGGTTTTTATAATTTAGAAAACCTATTTGACACGGAGGGCTCTATGCAAACAATCAATGTTGATAAATTAAAGGCGGGTGAAACCGATTATGTTAAAGCAGAAGATTTCAACAGTGATATTTATTATGGTGCAGCATGGAATAGTCTCTATGAAAATGTAAGCATTTCAAAGAGTAAAACGAATTATAATGATTTGCCAAATGTGCCTACGAGAGCTTTGCGTTTCTATAAGCCGAAGAAACATGATTACGAATCTAGAAATAAAACGACAGTTTCTAAGACGGAGTTCAAAGAGATTGTTGCCAAAGATCCTTCTTGGTTAAGTAAGAAAGAGTTTCGTGACTTGATTAAAAATAACGAGCGTATTACCATAAATACCAACGAAGTCGTAGCAAGTGTAAATGATTTAGAAAATACCCCTACGGGACAAAGACAATATACGCAAGAATTGTATGAAGATAAATTAAGTAAGTTGGCAAGTGTAATCAATCAACTTGGAGCGAGTTACTCTAAAGATGGCGTGGCTTTAATGGGTCTTGCGGAGATAGAAAACAGGAAAGTTTTAGAAGACTTAGTGGCTACTAGTGAATTAAAGAAAAAAGGCTATAAAATTTTGCAGTATGATTGCATGTATTCAAGAGGAGTAGATGTTGCCTTGTTGTACCAAGAAAAGTATTTTGAAGTGATAAAATCGCATACTTTACAAATTGAAATCTTTAACGATAAGAATAAGACCGATCAATACTATACGAGAGATATTTTATGGGTAGAAGGTAAATTATTAGGAGAAACTGTTCACGTTTTTGTGAATCACTGGCCTTCTAGAAGCGGCGGTGAAGCGAAGTCAAGTAAAAATAGAGAATTGGGCGCTGCAGCTTGTAGAAAAGTTATTGATGAGCTAATGGCAAAAGACCCCAACACACAAATCATTTTAATGGGCGATTTAAATGATGACCCTAATAATAAAAGTGTAAAAAATGTAGTGGGCGCTGTTGGAGATATTGAAGACGTAAAAAAAGGTGGCATGTACAATCCACTGTATAAAGATTATAAAAAAGGTTATGGTTCCTTAGCATACAGGGGTTCTTGGAATTTGTTTGACCAAGTTTTAATTTCTTCTTCTTTTGTAGATAAAAAGATTGAGTCTTGGAAAATCCAAGACGCCGAAGTGGTCTACAATCAAGATTGGATTACTCGTTTCGGAGGCTACGAAGGTGGACCTAATCGTTCTTTCGGAGGAAATAATTATCAAGGGGGATATAGTGATCACTTGCCTTCAGTAGTTTATTTGAAGCGCTTAGCCATGGATGACAAGGACAAAGACGGGATAACAGATAAAGAAGATGATTGTCCAGATGTTGCAGGCTTAAAAGCCTTCAGTGGTTGCCCTGATACAGACGAAGATGGCATTATGGACAAAGAAGATTTGTGTCCTGAAGTAAAAGGACTAGCTGAATTTAAAGGTTGTCCAGATTCTGATGAGGATGGCGTAGAAGACAGTAAGGATGATTGTCCTCAAGAAAAAGGTGAACTTGAAAACAAAGGTTGTCCATGGGCTGATTCTGATGGAGATGGTGTTCTTGATAAAGATGACAAATGTCCTCAAACAAAAGGTTTGGCGTCTAACAAGGGATGTCCTGAAGTGAAACCCGAAGTTGAGTTAGCGATTAAAGCGGTATTTGAAAATTTAGTGTTTGACACAGATAAATCGACTATCAAAAAATCAAGTGATGACGAGTTGATTGCCTTAGCTAAAATATTGAAAGAGAATCCTGAATTGTTGCTGACCATTAGTGGGCATACAGACAACATAGGTGAGCCTGCGATGAATATGAATTTGTCTAAGGATAGAGGCTACGCTGCGAAGGACAGGTTAACAAGTTTAGGTATTGAAGCCGCTAGAATAGAAGTCTTCTATTTTGGAGAAACTCAACCTATTGCTAGCAATGAGACGCCCGAAGGGAAACAAGCGAATAGACGAGTTGTTTTTGAAGTAAGGTCAAAATAGTTGCTGAAAAAAGGGGAACTTGAGGAGTTCATTTGATTAAAATATCTTAGATTCATCGCGTTCCCATTCCAATTCACCCGACAAATGAGTCAACACTTCAATAATAAAAAAATGAATGTTCGATTACAAATAGAAGCTGTTTTATTTACGGCAGAACACGCAGTAAGTTTGGAAGACTTGCACCTTACCTTTGAGTCGAATGAGCAAGAACTAAGCTTGAAAGAAATAGAAGTACATCTAAAAGAAATTAAGAAAAAATTTGATTCTGAAGATTTTGCGTTTGAATTGGTTAATTCTGGAGGGGGATATCAATTTTTATCTAAGGCAGATTACCACGAATGGATTTCAAAATTCTTAAATCAAAAAGCCAATAAAAAATTATCGGCTGCTGCTATGGAGACTTTGTCTATCATCGCTTACAAGCAACCTGTAACAAAGAGTGAGATTGAACAAATCAGAGGTGTTAGTGCTGATTATACCGTTCATAAACTATTAGAGAAAGAATTAATTTCTATTGCGGGTAAGGCAGACACTCCGGGCAAACCTGTTTTATATAAGGTTAGTCCTTACTTCTTAGACTATTTCGGGATTAATTCAACAGAAGAATTACCCCAATTAAAAGAAATAATGCCGCAAGAAGATAATGTTTTAGGGGAAGGGGAATAAAATGGGCGGAGTTCCGAACCTTGCCAAAAAAATTAACCTCTTCTTCGTTCAAGCAACACCATCATCATCAATCCCAACAATACACGAAGCTCTTCTCCTTGTTCGTATTCGGCTAACTTGTTGTAAGAAAACTTTCTACCAAAGAATGATTTCTCCTTAGAGAATCTTCCTACTAAGGTTCCATCAGGTCGTTTCACGGTATACCTTGGATTAAAAAAATAGCCCGTAAACAGGTTTACTATAGGTACTTGTTTAAACAATCCATCCCAAAATTTTGTCCAAGGATTTTCTTCTTCAATTAACAGATCTTGCTGATCTTTTTCATCAAACAATTCATAGCGAGCCTTTAATAAAGAGGCCCAGCCCTTTCTCCCTACCTTGCCTAATTTAACTCCTTCCGTTGCGGAGGTAAACTCATATACTGTATTAAAATCCAACCATTTGTCCGCTTTGATATGAAACAATTCTTTAGATTTCGTCTCATCACTAAAAACGATTACTTTCTCCTTCAACTTAAACATCTGCTGACGGACATAGGCAATGGTATTGCCTTGGCTATCCCGGGCGTTAAAATCATTGCTAAAAGTGCTGATTTTAAATTCAAAATGTAGAGGGTAATTAAACATGACGTTAAATTTTAAAATTTTAGAAATAAAAAAGGTTCAGCACAAAGCTAAACCTTTTAAAAGTGGGTGGAAGACGGGATTCGAACCCGCGACCCCTGGAACCACAAACCAGTGCTCTAACCAACTGAGCTACAACCACCATATTGTTTTGGGAGTGCAAATATAAAGCTTAATTTAAATTATCAAATACTTTCTTCACTGTATTTTACATTAATAGTTCGTTCAACAGGATTGAATGGACTTGGCACTAAAAGACCTTCAGCGTCTAACAATTCTAATTTGATCGTATTCTCTCCTTCTATCAAACCTTCTATAAAGTAAGGCATCCATACTTTCAAATCAAAAGACACCCCGTTAATCGTTGCTCTTACGAAATAGTTCTCGCCTTTTAAATCTGTATTCACTAAAAAGAAATCCAACATGACTTTCTTTGCGTCTGCTCCCGCATAATCTCCTTTAGGTCGACTGTAAAAAAGATGTGCTTGCGTTTCATCAAAATTGTCTGGGCTACCATCCGTATTAAACTCTTCCAAAACATAAGCATCATACTCTTTCAAACTCATATGGTATGATCTAGATAAAAAGGAAAGCAAGACATTATGTCCAGCAGGAATTGGCTCTACAAACTCCGCTTCATAAAAAGCCTTATAGGGTGCATTATTCATGATAAAATGAATGTGCTGCCCTTTAGCTGAATTCGCACATTGACCGCTAAGAATATCCGTAGTATTCACGCCCAATTCATAATTCTCTAACTCAAACCTAAAAGTTTGTGCTCCTGAATCCTGAACAGAGGTGCCTGGTGAAATTAAACTTAAATGCGCATTGGCGAAATTCGTTTCATGTTGATTTGTACTCAACTTGATGCCATCTTTTTCCATAACAAGCTCAATTACCTCTTCCACAATTTCTTCTTCTACAGGTGCCGAATTTTCTTTGCAAGAAAATAAGATTAAACTTGCGAGTGCTAAAAAACCAAAATACTTTTTCATATTATTACTTTTGTGAACTAATAAGATGTAAAATTGCTTAATGTTCTTGAGAAAGACAACTAAAACCCCATAGATTTATACAAACATGTCCACAAACACAGAAAACAACACGCAAGCAATCAAGATAGATGGAATGACATGTATTAATTGTGCCTTAAGTCTAGAAAAGTCTGTTAAATCTATTGGCATTAATCAAGTTCATGTAAATTTTGCAAATCGTGAGTTGATATTTGAAAATGAGCAAAGCATTTCAGCGCAAAGAATTAATGAAGCCATCAAAAATGCAGGCTTCAGCATTGCAAAGAACGGAAAGCAAAATGACAACATTAAGAAATTAATAACTGCTTTCAGTTTTGCTGTTGCAATCTACTTCATGGTCAGCATGTTTTTTAGTGCCCATGTAAATCCTTGGATTGATTTTACCTTAGCAGGCATGGCCCTCCTCATTGCTTTTTATAAGTTTGGAAAGGGCGCTTATTACTCCGTTAAAGGAGGATCAGCGAATATGTATGTGCTTATTCTTTTGGGGGCGAGCACCGCCTTCTTTTACAGTGTTTACTTAATGTGGTTTAAAGAACATGCGCACCTCTATTTTGAGACCACGGCGGTTTTAGTTGCGCTAGTATTGATAGGAGATATCCTAGAGGCAAAAGCCCTAGAGAAGACCTTGTCGTCTATTAATAAACTTGCTAAAAACAAAGTGAGCATGGCAAAGATGATGGTTGCCAATAACATTACAATGGTCAGTGTTAACTCTTTAAAAGTAGGCGACATTGTTCAAGGCAATCTGGGGGACGAAGTGCATACGGATGCAATTATTACGGAAGGAAATGCGCTTATAGACGAAGCACTCATAACGGGAGAATCGATTCCCATTGAAAAAAATATAGGTGACTTTATTTTAGGAGGTTCACAAATTATTGAAGGAAATATTGCTTACAAAGTTGAAAAAAATGCCCATCTCTCTGCAAAAGCGAAGATTAATCAACTGGTTCAAAATGCGAGTAGTCAGAAAGCTAATGTTCAAAAGTTAGCAGATAGAATCTCCGCTATTTTCGTTCCTTTAATCTTAGTTCTTACCTTACTAAGTTTCTTTTTAAACTATTCCTTTTTACAAGTAGGAATGGAAGATGCTATACTTCGAAGTATTGCCATCTTGGTCATTTCCTGTCCCTGCGCTATGGGCTTAGCTACCCCAATAGCCATAATGGTTGGCCTAGGGAAAATGAGTAATCACGGTATCTTGATTAAGAATCCGGACGTTTTTGAAAACTTAGCAGCAGTGAAAAAATTCATTTTTGATAAAACAGGGACATTAACCACTGGGAATTTTAAAATAATTCAATTTGAATTCTTTCATATCGATGAGCAAGAAGCAAAACAAATCATTTTAGGAATAGAACAAAAGTCTTCTCATCCAATAGCAAAATCGATCGTTCAAGAATGGGAAACTATAACACCTTTTAAATTCAAATCTATAGAAGAACTTAAAGGGAAAGGAATGCAAGCCATTGGGTTAAATGGGGAAATATACAAATTGGGAAGCGCCAACTTCACGAACCAAAATGGACAAGACGCTGATTTGTTCTTAATTAAGAATGATGAACTCGTGGCTCAACTGACTATTGCAGATAAACTAAAAACCAATGCTAAAAAGACTTTCTCCTATTTAAGAGCACAAGGTGTTGCTCCTATAATTCTGAGTGGTGACAAACAAAAGAAATGTCAACTTATTGCGGAAGAATTAGATGCCGATGTGATTGGGGAACTTCGCCCAGAAGACAAGTTAGAAAGGATAAAAGGATTTAAGGGAGAAAACACGGCCATGCTTGGTGATGGCATTAATGACGCTCCGGCCCTTGCGGCAGTGAACGTAGGGATGAGTTTCGCTGAAGCAAGTAATATGGCCATGCAAAGTGCAGATGTTATTATTATGAAAGATGACATGAACGCAGTTCAAAAAGCACATAAGATTGCGGTGATGACCTACAAAACCATTAAGCAAAATCTGTTTTGGGCATTTGCTTACAACGTGGTGGCTATTCCCCTAGCAGCTTTTGGAATTATCAACCCAATGTGGGCGGCCTTCTTTATGATATCTTCAGATTTAGTCGTCGTTGGTAATGCCTTTATGTTAAAAAGTAGAAAAGTATAGTCCTTATTTGGAATAAGTCTAAATATAAATTATATTTGATGAAAATTTAAAAAATGGAGAAGGAACTGAACTATGTTGCTATAAATTACATCACCTGCAAAGCACACTACAAGCCAAGATTTGAAGAATTATTTGCAAGTAGAAAAGGGGCTATTGACAAAATGCCAGGATTCAATCACATGGAAGTATTAAAACCTTTTGGCGATGACGATGTTTATCTAATTGTAAGTCATTGGGAAAATGAAAATAATTTCAAAACATGGACACAAAGCGAAGCTTTCTTGGAAGGACATAAAAGAGGTTTCGAAGATCTAAAAAAAGCAAAAAAAAATGGAGAAGAAGCGCCAATGTCTTCTTCTTTTAAAACTTATAACGTAATTTCGCGCTAACATGGAGAAATCTATAAATAAATCAGAAACTAAGGACCACATAGAAGTGAAGAAATGTCCACTTCCTTGGTGGAAACGCATTGGGTTTTTAGGATTCATGTTTTTCTTTATTAAAGGATTGGGTTGGATTGCCATCTTTTCAATTACCTATATATGCGGGCCTGAAGCCCTTAATAGCATCAAATCTTTTTTTGCTGGATTATTTTAAAATCCAGAATTTAGCAAGTTCCTAGATTACGCTTTTGAATTCGAGTTTCAATAGAGAATGGTAAACGTCAATAACATTACTTCCTGCTTGTGAAAACAAACAGGAAGTTTTTTATGTTAATCCTAATAGTTTTTTTACTATTTTTGGACAGCTTAAAAAAGAGCTAACCTATTGACATAAACCTAATATATGAAAAGAGTTATTATACTTTCCCTATTCATTACGATCTTCTTAAGCTTAAAGACTCAAAACGTCTATGAATGGTATCAAGATGGCGTTCTCATCTTCCAACTTGATACAGAAAGCAATTATCGAATCCCCTCAAAACAATATTATGTCAACCTAGAGGAAGTTGCTTTTCTCCAAGACAAAATAAATAAATACGGAATTACCGATATCTCGAGAATACTCTACTACCATCCCGACGAAAAATTAAAAAATACTTATCAAATTAACTTTACGAATATCCAGTTAATAGATGATTTTGTAAAGGACCTGAGTAAATATTCTTTCATTGAATACGCAGAGAAAAAAGAACTTCACTTTAAACAATTAACACCTAATGATTTAGGCGCAAATACAGAAACAGGCACAGGAATTTGGCATTTATATAAAATGCAAGCGCAACAAGCCTGGGATTTGAGTACGGGAAGTGCTAACGTAATTGTTGCGGTTGTAGATGACGCTATCAAAACCACGCATCCGGATTTAGCAGGCAAATTTGTAGCTGGAAACGATGCCAGTGACCAGAACAGTACTGACCCCAATCCATGCGGAGGAAATGACGGAAATCACGGAACACATGTCTCTGGAACGGTTGGAGCAAACACAAACAATGGCACAGGGGTCTCTTCTATAGGCTTTAACGTAAGTATCATGCCTGTTAAAATTGGCCGTTGTTCAGATGGTGCCTTAACCGCTGGATACGAAGGCTTAGCTTGGGCTGCCAACAATGGAGCCAATGTAATTAATATGTCTTGGGGCGGAGGTGGAACCTCTACTTTTGGTCAGAATACAGCGACTGCAGCCTACAATCAAGGTGCTATCTTGGTTGCTGCTGCCGGAAACGATGGAAATACTTCACTGCTCTACCCTGCTGCATACAATAATGTTATTGCTGTAGCTTCAACTACAAATTCTGATACCCGTTCTTCCTTTTCTCAATATGGTACTTGGATAAATATTTCTGCACCGGGTTCTAACATAAGAAGTACAGTTGCAACGGGAAATACTTACGATCGTTACAATGGAACATCCATGGCATCTCCAAATGTTTCAGGATTACTTGGCTTAATGAAAAGTTATGCGCCCAATGCGACAAGAACAGACTTAATCAATTGCTTATACTCATCTGCTTCTCCTGTAAGTGGGAATACAGGTCAAATGGGCGCAGGAAGAATCAATGCCTTTGCCGCTTTACAATGTCTTACCGCATTTGCTTTACAAACCGATGCAGGTATAACTGCAATCTCCTCTCCTCCCACTACCGTATGTGGCAATTCGTTTACTCCGAATGTAACGCTTCGAAATTTTGGAAGTAACCCCATAAATAGTGTCACTATAAATTATACTTGGGGCGCAGTCAATGCGAATTTCAATTGGACAGGAACACTCAGCTCAGGTCAAAATATAGTGATTAATCTACCCTTGCAATCAAGCGCAGGAAGTGGCAGTTTTACATTTACCGCTACCGCGAATTTGAGTGGAGACCAGAATGCGGCTAACAATGCTTTTTCTCTCCCATTTTTAATTGACCCTAACGGTCAAATTGCCAATCTTAATTTAACCACGGATTGCTTCGGCTCTGAAATTACTTGGCAAATTTTGAATAGCACCAATCAAGTAGTTACATCGGGTGGTCCTTATCTAGATGTCACAAGTGGTCAAGCTCAAAATTCTTCTTTTTGTCTTCCTGTAGGATGCTACACATTTATCATTAACGACTCCTATGGGGATGGATTGTATGGCAGTCAGTGGGGGTCTTGTGCCGTCAATGGAAATTACAATATGACCGCCTCGAATGGAAGCACCTTGTTCCAAATGACCGCAGTCAACGGAAATTTTGGCAACACTACAAGTCACACCTTTTGCATTACGGATCCTAATGTGAATAACGATGCTGGTATTTCAGAAATCATCTCTCCCTCAGGTATCTTGTGTACTGGAACATTTATTCCTCAAGTAAGATTGAGAAATTATGGCAACAACAACCTAACCTCTGCCACTATTAATTATAATGTTGGAGGTGCTAATCAAACGTTCAATTGGACAGGAAACCTAAGTTTAAATCAAACTGCCGTTGTGACTTTAGCAAACATAACAGGAAATGGTAACATTACATTTACAGCCTTTACGTCGCTGCCAAATGGCGTTGCAGATCAGAATAATCTCAACAACCAAAGTCAATCTAGCCTTAATATATTTTCCACGGGGCTTAACTTACCATTTACCGAAAGTTTTAATTCCACTTCTATCAGCAGTGGTACTTGGTCTCTGAGCAATCCTGATAATGATATTACATGGCAAATGGTAACTGTAGTAGGAACTACTCCAGGAACCACAGGTGCTAAAATGGACTTTTTTAACTATGCCCAATCGTCTCAACGAGATGGTTTAATCAGTCCTTTATTAAATTTCAATGGCTACACTTCGATTAATATGACCTTCGAGCATGCCTATAGAAGGTTTAATCAAACCACTACGGACTCTTTAATCATTTATGTTTCTACAAATTGCGGTAGTACTTGGCAAAGAGTATTTGGTACTGGGGAAGACGCTACTGGATCTTTTGCAACAGCTGCTACAAATACAGCCGCATTTAATCCTGCTAATTCCAACGAATGGTGCATGGGAACCGTTGGCTCCAGTTGTTTCAGCATCAACCTTACCGCCTTTACAGGAAATAATGTCTTGGTAAAATTTGAAGGCTTTAACAGTGGGACAGTTGGTAATAACCTGTATCTAGACAATATTAATATAACGGGTGTTGCTGCTCCAATAACAGCTAATTTCGTAGGCAACCCCGTAGCTGTTTGCCCAGGATCAAGTATAAGTTTTACCGATCAAAGTACAGGTAGCATCAGTTCTAGAGCATGGAGCTTTCCCGGTGGGACACCAACGAGCTCCTCTGCATTAAATCCTTCTGTCACTTATAATACAACTGGAGTTTATAATGTAATTCTTACCGTTAATGGACCTTCTGGTACTGACGTAGAGACGAAAACAAATTATATTACGGTTTATGCGAAACCTACGGTATCTATTAGTGGAAACGCAAATTTATGCTTAGGAGGTTCAACAACACTTACCGCCAATGCTAGTGCCGGAAGCGGTAGTATTACCGCCTATCAATGGTTCAGAAGTGGCACCGCAACTGGAGGGAATACGGCTACGCTGAATGCAACAATAGCAGGCAATTATACCGTTATAGTGACTAATTCAAATTCTTGCAGTACCACTTCCTCCACATTTACATTGAATAGTGTTGCACTACCAACGGTTGCTTTATCAGGGGCAAGTGCAAGTTTTTGCCAAGGTTCAAGTGTGCTTTTAACAGCGAACGCAACCACCCCAGGTGGAAGTATTACTTCCTATGCTTGGAGTAGAAATGGAAGTGTATTGAATGGCCTAATCGCTTCAACAATTCAAGCTTCACAAACAGGGAATTATACCGTAACAGTAACGAATAGTTTTGGTTGTTCTGCAGTTTCGAATACATTTAACATAGCAAGCGTTATAGATACTCCTTTAGCTACGATTAGTGGAAATGTAGTTTTGTGTGCAAACTCAAGTGGTGTGCTAAACGCTAATGTGACGAGTTCAACAGGAATAAGTTCTTACCAATGGAAAAGAAACGGAGCTAACATCGGTACGAATAGTTCAAGCTTGACAATTACACAAGCCGGAACGTACACCCTTTCTTTAGTCAATTCTCTGGGATGCAGTGGTGCAACGGCTGCCTTTGTCGTAACGCAAACCAATCCTTTCTCCGTTGACGTTGTACCTTCGAATGCAAGTTGCGGAAATAGTGATGGCAGTGCCACAGCTAGTATTAATGGGTCAACGAGCGGATACACTTTCTCATGGGAAAATAATCCAGGCGTGAACGCTCCAAGTACCTCTGCTCTTTCAGCTGGGTTTTATGAATTAACCGTAACGCAGAACAGCTCATTTTGCGTTCAAGTTGTTAGCTTTATTATCCAAAACGCAGGTGCACCCTCAATAACTAATTTAGCGCTTACTCAAGCTACTTGCCTGAATGGAAATGTTGGAGCAGCTGTCGCAACAGTGAGTGGAGGGACTGGTGCTTATACTTATAATTGGGGAACAGGTCTTGCAAATACCTCGAGTGTTGCTAATCTAGCTCCAGGAAATTATGTACTTGAAGTTACGGATGCAAGTTTTTGTCAAGCTACTGCTTCCTTTACTATCAACAATGCTCAAGCGCCTATTTTGGACGCTGCGGTTGTGACGAATGCAACTTGCGCAGGTCTAGCTGATGGAGCGATAGATATTACAGTTAGTGGTGGAAGTGGAAATTATAGTTACTTATGGAATACGGGAAACCAAAATGAGGATCTCAATAATCTAAATGCAGGAAACTATTCCGTTATTATCACAGATTTAGATAATTCTTGTTCGAACACCAATCAAATCCTTGTGCCTAACGCTTACTTCCTTGATGTGGATTTAGGCATTGCAGACAATTCTGCCAATCAAAATCCAAGCAATGTTTTAGCTACGCCAATAGCGGGAGCAGCCCCATTTACTTTCTCTTGGAATAATGGAGCTCTAAGCGGTGATTTTATTGATAATTTAAGTGCTGGTATCTACGTGTTAACCTTAACTGACGCTAATGGTTGTCAGTCAGTTGATACGGCAACTATTGGAAGTATAGGTATGCGAGATGTAGCTTCTATTTTAGCGCTTCAACTCTATCCTAATCCGAGCTCGGAATTCGTTTTCTTAAGTTTGAATTTAAGGAATCCGGAGAATATGAACTTATCCATGTTTAACAACATTGGACAAGTAGTTTTCAATAAGGATTATCCTGACTTTAAGGAAGGTGAAATTAAGCTAACAACACGCGGATTAGCTGCAGGAACATATTTCGTCAAAGTTAAACTCGAAAGTGGCTTTAAGATTTTACCTTTTGTAAAAATTGATTAAATCAATTTTTACAAAAGGTAAACTTAGCTATATATATTACTAGTCTTCTAGAATAATTTTTTTAGAAATACTAAAAAGGGATTTTTCTTAAAGAACTGCATTCATTATATGAATTTGTTTTGGAATTTCAATCTTTCTGTTTGCATTTTAATTCAATTGGATAAGTAGATTGAATCCTAATTCAAAAGCTAAAATATCAGCTTATCCACTATTAGAAAAACAATCGCAAAATAACTATACGAATTGACGGGAGATCTATTGTGTCGACCCCTAATCTTGAAATTGCTGAAGCATTTCAAACTAAAGATGTCATTTCAATATATCCCTTTTTAGGAACACTTGGGTTTGAATTAATTTCAAAAATGTCTTGCAAGCACGTTTGGTCACGTTCAAGCAGATTTAGAATCATTCCAAATCTAACTTAACATGTCCATTTTCTCGCGCCACTCTTCTAATTGCGCTTGAGAATCTTCCAAACGCTTCTCTACAATTTCTTTCAATTTTTGCGACCCTTTCGAGTGTCCAAAGAACCCCATATTCTCTTCAAATCGGTGAATTTCTTCTTTAATCTTGTCAATATGAGTTTGAATAAATTCTTTTTCTACCTTCACTTTAGATGCCGCTTTTGGATCATCTTTAATGGCGGAGACCTTCGCTTCAAACTGCAACATACTTAAATCATTCGTATTGATTTTCAATTCTTTAGCTGCAGATTCGATTGCTTTTTTGAAAGCGCTTTCCGCTGCATTTATTTTATTCTTAGGCACATAATCAACAACTTGCCAATCAACAATCAACGCTTTTAACTCCTCTTCTGTTTTACTCTTAGCAATCTTTTCAGCAAGCACTTCTTTCGCTTTAAAATTTGTTTCTTGGCGATCATCTAAAGTATCAAAATAGTTTTTCTTAGTGGTAAAGAAAGAATCGCACGCAGCCCTAAATTGCTCCCATTGTTTCTGATCTGTTCTATGTTGCCCTCTACCAGATAGCTTCCACTTCTTTTGCAAGGCAATCAACTCCTCAGAAGTTTTTTTCCAATCAGTTGAATCTTGTAAAGATTCCGCTTGTTCAATGAGTTTATTTTTTGCCTCAACCACTTTATGGTTGTCTTTTTTCAAGTTGTCGAAAAAGACATTTTTTTGGTTTCTTACCTCATCTGAAAGTTGTTTAAATGTAACCCAAATACCTTCCTCCTTCGATTTACCTAAAAATCCAGCTGCTTTCCAATGCGTATGCAATTCATTTACCTTCGAAGTAGAATCTATCCATTGTTTAGGTGTGCTGTAGGCTGTCAGTTCCTCAATCAAGGCTTCCATTTGAAGAATCAATGCTTGCTTTGCTTCTAGAACTTTTGCTTGTTTCTCACGAACGGCCTTGTAATACGTTTTTATTTTCTCGTAAATACTATTTACCGTATCCCAATAATCATTCTTTAGCTGCTCCCACACTTCATTGCTTGTTGGACCAAGCTCATCCCATTTCGCTTGTAATTCCTTCACTCCTTTTTCCATTATCTTTTGGGAATCTTGTTGGTTCAAGGTTTTCAGTTCCGCAACAATACCTTGCTTCTGTTCTGCATTCTTTTTGAAATCGTAATTCTTCAATTCGTCATGAATCCCCACATTGTAATAGAATAAGTCTCTATAATGACTATAATCATATTGCAATTGTTTGAACTTAGACTTATTCACTTGACCCGTTGCACTCCATTGATCTCTAATAGCATAGAAGGTCGTAAATGCAGAACCAACATTTTGCATATCTTCCTCAACTAGTTTTTTCAAGTCCTCAACTAAGGCTTCTTTCTTTGCTAAATTTTGCTTCTCTTGTTCAGCCAAGTCTTGCTTTCTTGCTTCAATTTTATCCAAATAGATATTGTACAATTCTTTCCATCGATTGTTTAGAGGGTCAGCTATGAGTTCAAACTCCTCACCTTCTTCTTTATCTTCCTTCTGCTCAAAGGCATTAAGCTGCGCAGCTTCTTCTAATTTTTTAAGTACAAAGATTTGCTGCTTCCAAGATTTCACATCAGCTTGATGATTCCAAACATCTTCGGTTTTCACGAATTGCTCAAAAGCTTCAATAATTTGCGCTTTGGATAATTGTTCTTCTAATGGTTCCATGGTACAAATTTACTCACAATTATTAATAAAAAATAAAGGGCGGAAAAATTCCACCCTTTATTTAATCAATTCTAAAATTTAATTATTTTTGACTATCCGCGTATCCAAATACTTTCTGCAATAAATCAGTACTTCTAGAACCTGCGTTTTCTCTAATTTTTAATTCTTCCTTAGCCACCATAATGAACAATCCATCTAAAGCCTTCTGTGTAACATATTCGGTTAAATCGGGATTTACTTTTTGCACCATAGGAATTTTATTATACCGAACGATTACATCGTCCCAATACTTTGTGGCATTAACCTCATTCAAACTTCTATCAATAACAGGCGTAAATCTGGAAGTCAGCTCGCTCATCGTAGCGGATTTCAAATAACTTGTTGCGGCATCTTGATTCCCTAATAGAATTCCCATTGCATCGCTAATCGTCATTTGTTTGATTGCAGATACAAAAATAGGCGCTGCCTCTTTGGCTGCTTTTTCTGCTCCTCTGTTTAAGGATTCTATGGCCTTGTCAACCATTGAACCTAAGCCTAATTTTCTCATGGTTTCCTCTACTTTCTGAGCTTCTGGTGGAAACAACACTTTTACCAAGGCATTTCCAAAATAGCCATCTGTGGCTGCCAAGTTGTTGGCCCCTGTGGAAATACCAATTTCTAAAGCTTCCTTTAATCCTGAACCAGCTTCCGCCGAAGTAGGAATAAACGACCCGCCGGATCCGTTTAAAACGTTCCCTGCATTTTGCAAGATTTGATTAGCTGCTTCACATCCACTAGTTAAAATAGCGAACACCATTAATAAAGGAAGAAATTTTTTGAACATAGTTTTATTTATTTGAATTATGTTTGTCAAAAATAAGGCCAAAATTATTGAAATCAGGTAATACTTGGGTTTAAACTAAACAATTTTGAAGAAAGTATTATTTAATATCTAAACAATTATAAATGAAGGTAAGTATTTTGACCATCGGAGATGAAATATTAAACGGCACGACCATTGACACGAACAGTGCATTCATAGCAAAATCATGCATTGCGAATGGCTTGTCAGTAAAAGCTACCTTTTCAATATCGGATTCTTATGAAGGAATTTACAAAGGATTGGAAATGGCAACGCAAGGCGCCGATATCATTTTTATAACTGGCGGCTTGGGTCCAACAAAAGATGATATTACCAAACAAGCCTTGGCAAATTTCTTTAAAAGCGACTTGGTATTTAACGAGGATGTTTTTATAAAAATAGAAGGTTATTTTGCCAAAAGAGGAGGCAAACAATTGGAATTAAACAAGAAACTTGCCTACATACCTAAGCTTGCCTTGCTTATTCAAAATGATCGAGGCACTGCTTTTGGCATGTGGTTCTCTCACGAAGGTAAGATTTTCATCTCCATGCCAGGTGTGCCTCATGAAATGCGCCACATGATGACCAATCATGTAATTCCAAAGATAATTAGCGACTTCAAACTACCACAAATCATCAATAAATACATCATGACTGCCGGAATTGGTGAAAGTGCAATTTATGAAAAGATTGAGGACATTGAATCAAGTATGCCCTCTTATATTAGTCTAGCCTATCTGCCAAATCTGGGGAGCGTAAAATTGAGGTTAAGTTCTATTCAACAATCGAAGGAAGAAAATCGGCTTTCAGAATTAATTCATTTCCAGAATCTTATCGTTGAGCGAATTCAAAAAAACGTATTCAGTTTGGATGAAAATGATAAACTCGCAGATGCTTTAGGTAAATTACTGCTAGAAAGAAAAGAAACTGTAGCCACTGCTGAAAGTTGCACAGGTGGTTTCATTTCACATCTTATCACTCAAACACCTGGAAGCTCGACTTATTACGAAGGCTCCGTAATAGCTTACAGTTATGATATTAAAGAAAGCATTCTTGGCGTGAGTCCAGAAATCCTAAATTCCGTAGGAGCGGTAAGCGAGGAAGCTGTTTTGGCTATGGCAAAAGGACTCATTCTAAAATTAAAAACCACCTACGGAATCGCGGTTAGTGGAATTGCGGGTCCAGGCGGCGGAACACCTGACAAACCTGTTGGAACGGTTTGGATTGCCGTAGGTAATGCTGAAAACATGGAAGCCAAAAAGTTTCAACTCACAGATCAAAGAGATTATAATATTAAAATTAGTGCCGCAGTTGCACTCAATATGCTAAGAAATTTTATATTAGATAATACTAAATAGTAAGGATGAATTTGTACCTTTACTTAACAAACCAAACTGAAAAGAGTAATGTTAGAAAATAAACAGCCCTACGATTTTCCCACCAATAAATTGATTCAAGAATACGACAAATACTCGGATGAAGATCACGAAGTATGGAGTATTTTATATGCGCAACAAATGCGTGAATTGCAAGAAGACGCCACGAAAGATTTCTTTGAAGGCTTAAAATTGTGTGGCTTTGAAAGTGATAGAATTCCTCACATTAAGACGGTAAATGACAACTTACAAAAAGCAACTGGTTGGAGAACCTATATTGTCCCCGGGCTTATTGCAGACAAACCATTTTTTCAATATTTGGCTAACAAGCGCTTCCCTGTCACCACTTGGATTAGAAAAAAAGAAGAATTAGATTACCTTGAAGAACCAGATATGTTTCACGACGTATTCGCTCATGTACCCTTATTGAGCATTCAAAGTTTTGTAGATTTTGTGCAAGGTCTTGCTAAAATAGCTCTTAAACATATCGATAATCCGACCGCTGTAGAATGTATTAGCAGAATTTATTGGTTTACTGTAGAATTTGGATTGATTCGAGAAGAAGGGCACCTCAAGATTTATGGTGCAGGTATTTTATCTTCTAGTGGAGAATCTCATTTTTCAGTTCATGATAAAGAAGTTCCTCGTGAACCCTATGATGTGCGAACTGTAATGCATACCCCTTATTACAAACACGACTTTCAAAAACAATATTTCGTCATCGAAAGTTATGAGCAACTCTTCCGCAGTTTGAAAGAAATAGAACAAGTATTGGAAGAAGAGATTCAAGTAAAATAAATGCACTCATAATGCCTAGTATTTTTGAGAAGAAAATTGCGGACCAATTTGTTGAACGAATCAACAAACTCAGAGAAACTTCTACGCCTAATTGGGGTTCGATGGGCGCTGCTGAAATGTTAGCGCACTGCAATGTGACCTATGAAATGGCTTATACGGATAAGTATCCGAAGCCGAATTTTTTATTGAAATTGATATTGAAAGCATTCGTTAAAAAAGTGGTAACGAGTGAAGTGCCCTACCCTAAAAATTCTCGAACGGCTCCAGTGTTCTTGATTAGGGATTCTCGGAATTTCGAAACAGAGAAAAAACGCTTAGTTGAGCATATTAATAAAACTCAAACCCTTGGAGCACAACATTTTGATCAAAGGGAATCTCATTCCTTCGGACCTTTAAGTTCTGCAGAGTGGAATAACATGCTTTATAAGCATTTAGATCATCACTTGACTCAATTTGGGGTTTAATTTCTTAAATCTACAAATGTGTAGTGAACCATTCGCTGTCAATTTACATTTCATGTGTAAATCAAAATCAAAAAATGTCTAAAATAGAAGTAAACAGTCCCTTGACATTCCCTTCGGGAAAAACAATGAAGAACAGATTTATGTTAGCGCCCATGACCAACTCCCAAAGTCATGAAGATGGGACCTTATCAGACGAAGAATATCATTGGTTGGTGAAGCGCGCTGAAGGCGGGTTTGGTTTAGTAACGACTTGTGCTGCTCATGTGGACTTTTTAGGTAAAGGTTTTCCAGGTCAATTAGGCATCTATAATGACGAGCAGATTCCAGGTCATCAAAGATTGGTAAAAGGAATTCAGGCATTTGGAAGTTTGGCTGTGATTCAATTACATCATGCAGGCATGCGGTCACCTAAAGATTTAATTGGCGAAGCACCACTTTGTCCCTCAGAAAATGAAAAGACAGGAGCCAGAGCGATGACTTTAGAAGAAGTATTGGCATTAAGAGAACATTTCATATCTGCGGCAGTTAGAGCACAAAAAAGCGGCTATGATGGTGTAGAAATTCATGGAGCTCACGGCTACATTTTGGGGCAATTCTTAAGTGCGGAAATCAATCATAGAAATGATGACTATGGCGGAAGCCTTGAAAACAGATCTCGCCTGATTAAAGAAATTATATCAGGAGTTCGGAAGACTTGTGGACCAGATTTTTTAGTTGGTCTCCGTTTATCCCCAGAACGTTTTGGAATGCAAATGGCGGAAATTAAAACACTTTGTTTGGAATTGGAAGCTTCAAAAAAATTAGATTTTCTTGATATTTCTTTATGGGATTCTTTTAAAATGCCCGAAGAAGAGCAATTTCAAGACAAGAGCTTGTTAGCCCATTTTGCCTCGCTTAATTTTAAGCATACCAAACTGACTGTGGCAGGTAAGATTTATTCCTCAAGTGATGTGCAAAAAGTTCTAGAAGAAGATATTGATTTTGTTAGTATAGGAAAGTCTGCTATCTTGCATTATAACTTTCCAGCATTGGTTTTAGCTAATTCAAATTTCAAGTCAGTTGAAACACCCGTTTCCAGAGAGTATCTTTACAAGCAAGGTTTAAGTGAAAAATTTATAGACTACATGAGCAAATGGCCTGATTTTGTAAAGGAATAGGAATTACTTTATAAAATGATTTAACAAATTTGAAAGGATATCCCCCATTACTGCTACCTTTACAGCATCTAATACTATTATTATGTCATTTGCATCCCTAGGTATTCCTTCATCGTTAACAAAAGTCCTCAAGGATCAAAATTTCGATAAACCCTACCCTATTCAAGAAAAAGCGATTCCATCGATTTTAACAGGAAAAGATCTTTTGGGTATCGCACAAACGGGTTCCGGAAAAACTGCAAGTTATGTCTTACCGCTTCTCGCTAATTTGAAACCACCTCGGGTGATGAATTCACGACACATTGATATACTAGTGGTAGTGCCAACTCGAGAATTGGCGATGCAAGTGGATTCTGTATTTCAAAACTTTGCAAAGGCCTTAGCCTTCCCTTGTAAATGTATGTCGGTCTTTGGCGGAGCGTCAATTAATGTACAGATGAAAGCGCTTGCTAATGTTCGCGTTTTAGTGGCAACACCTGGACGTCTCTTGGATTTAGTAGCTTCAAAAACATTGCACCTTTCCAAAGTAAGTACATTGGTTTTGGATGAGGCGGACAAATTGTTAAACTTAGGATTTAAGAAAGAGCTCGAAGAAATCGTAGCACTACTTCCAGATCAACGCCAAAACTTGTTGTTTTCGGCTACGTTGAGTCCAAACGTTGAAAATGTCCAACGCGTAATTTTACACGATCCTACAATCATACATATTGAATCGGAAGAAGATCAAATTGATTTGATTCATCAAGAAGCTTATGCTGTAAGTCCTGAACAAAAAGGTCCTCTGTTAAGAAAATTAATTGAAGACAAGGCGATGCAACAAGTACTTGTTTTTACTTCATCCATTCATCAAGCCGATGTAGTGGCCTTAAAATTGAAAAAGAATGGTTTTGAAGTAGCTGCTAGCCACAGTAAAAAAAGTCAACACGCTAGAATTGAAGCGCTAGCTGATTTTAAGTCAGGAAGGTTAAGAATCCTAGTTACTACAGATTTATTAGCTAGAGGAATCGACATTCAATTTCTACCTTATGTCATCAATTATGAACTCCCGCGTTCTCCAAAGGATTTTGTTCATAGAATAGGGAGAACAGGCAGAGCTGAACAGCCAGGGACTGCAATCACGTTTGTTAGCCCCGAAGATGACCATCATTTCAAGGTCATTCAAAAGAAGATGAAAAAAATCGTGCCTTTTGTAGAAGTTCAACTTTAAACTAAATTTTACGAGAAAAAGAAAGTAGGATTTGTT
>Ga0209390_10000560_pt1 | contig 73864 bp, 50 predicted proteins | sample BON01_FD_187212 | JGI IMG/M metagenome (GOLD analysis project Ga0209390, IMG submission 187212) | Freshwater microbial communities from Lake Bonney liftoff mats and glacier meltwater in Antarctica - BON-01 (SPAdes) (version 2) | ecosystem: Environmental > Aquatic > Freshwater > Ice > Glacier...
GTTAGAATGGACATGAACCCTCCCTGGTCAAATGTTGTCACACGACACCAGGAAAGGTCCACGCCCGCAGCATTCTAACGATCAGTAGGGTCACGCCATCGACGTCATGTCTGCATGCGTAAAAAAACTTAAAATTTATGAACGCGACGGATCGCGTTCTTCAACGCTGCGCGGTCGCGGCAATTCACGGTCGCAAAAACGCAAAATACCCGTGGACAACGCCATTCCTATCTGCCCCTTATGAAGCTTCAGCAGAAGGGCGGTGAATAAACCAATGCCTGTTGGCAAAGGGTTACGTCAACGATTCCTGGCATTCTGTATAAACGACGCTGTTACCGCAATATCGTCGCTGTTTAGGCGTTTCGATACGCGTGAATGCGGCTGCCGAGGGTTGCTCGGATGATGCCGACGAGAAACGCGGTGTTGGCCAGCAGAAAGCTGAAGGCGACTCCGGTGCCGGGAATGCGGTGGCCGAAGGCGGTGGACAGCCAGCCCAGTCCGGCCATGCCAAACAACGCCAGATAAGGCACTGCCGCCGCAAGCGAAAAGATATTCGGCGCCGTAATCAATAGCCCGCTGGATGTTATCAATGCCACTAATAGAAACACGGGCGACAGCCAGCGCAGCAGCTTGTGCGACCACAGCGCCAAAGCGTAGAACGGATGTCGCAGTGGGTTCAGCAGTTCCGGACGAGACCATGTCCCCTGCCAGTTTCGCAGCGTCTGTCGAATACGACGTCGCAGAGTCAAGCCGGCTCCTTCTTCGAATTCGTTGTAAGCCATGGCGGCAGGTTCGTGCACCACCAGATAGCCCTGCTTCACAACATCCAGTGGCACAATGCAGTCTTCGCCAATCGATGATTCCATCGTCTGCAACAGTTCACGACGAACGGCAAAGCTGGCTCCGGCAACCACAGCCAGCCAACCTAGCTGCGATTCCAAATGCCTCACTTTCAATTCGTAGTTCCAGTAAAAGCCCTGACTGTTGATAGTCGAATCGGCCGTCTTTTTCGAATACAGCAATCGCCCGTCGACAGCGCCAACACGGGAATCACGAAACCGCTCGGCGATGCGATTCAGAAAATCGCCATCAAACGCAATGTCTGCATCCGTGAATACGACGATGTCCGAATTCACTTTCTTCAAAGCCAGATTCTGCGTGCCCGTCTTGCCCAGCCCCGGAGTTTCGATCAGCAAAACACGGTCGTCTTCAATCGATCGCACAATTTCGGCTGTCTGATCCGTGGACCCATCAGATGCGACCAGAACCTTCAGGCGTTCATGCGGATAAACACATTCCAGCAGATTGGCAATGCGCTGCCGAATGACGTCCTGTTCGTTGTGAACCGTCAGTAGAACGGTCATATCGGGGTGAGCGACCGATTCTATTTGGTCGTAGGCCGAAAGCCCCGCGTTGGGCGAAACAAACATCCGACGTACCATCACACACATCGCCAAAAACCGCGCGTAGCCGTCGTAAATCCAGTACAGTGCGGCGGTCGAAACAGCCAAAGCGATCCATGCCATGATTTGTCCTTTTGTGCAAAACCCCGGTCCTTGGGGCGCGCTTTTTGTAAGAGAAACTCCCCAAACGACCAATGCCAATCTACAGAACCAGAGCAGACAGGCAGCTTGCGAAACACGGGCAGTATAAGTCATCTACCCTGACGCATAGTCCCTGAAACACAGGTTCTCGTCAGCGCACCATCAGAAAGTCCTTATTTTTTTCACTCGACACAGTGTTGTTGGGAAAGATGTGGCTGGATGCTGCGGACTTACGTAAGCTGACTTAGGAACGCTTATTGCTGGAAGCATGTGTCGTGAGATCGGGCTTTCAGACCGGCAACTGAGCGTTTCGGGCGTTCGCTCTAATGATCTGAGGCACTTCCCTGTCACAGTCTCAAGTCAAGCACCCAATAAGGCCGTGGCGAATGCCAAACTTCGCTAACCGAATGCAGTTCATTTTCAGAAGTTGGCAGTGGCTAATACTGCTGACCATTTGTTCGACTGCGCGCGGACAGTTTGAGATTCCGGCACCGTCATTGGAAATTCCAACCCTGGAAATCCCAGCGAACGGTTTGCCATCAACCTTTGAAGATCCAACGGCGTCGAAGTTCGAAATCGATCCGTCCATCGGAGATGCCGTTTTAGCATCAACATCCGATTTTTCCATCACGTTGCGGACCGAACTGCTGAGCCGATTTGTAGACGGCCAGACAGTGAAAAGTGCGGCGGTGGCGACGCAGATTCTGGAGGCCAATGTTCGTGGCGTGCAAACCACAATGACGACGATTCACTTGCAATCCATAGCGAATCCGCGGATGGCACAGCTGAATATTCTGGCTCAGGGAACCGTTTGCAGCGACACAATCGGTTACACACCACAGGCGCGTGTGGCCACAAAAGGCAATCATACTTTTGATATTGTCAAACCGGTTTACTTTGACGGCAATCAGTTTCTGACAAAGCCAGCCTATGGTAGCTTGCAGGCCCGACAGTTTCTTCAGGCGGTTAACAGTATCGCTTCCGGCCTGCCTTTGCTTGGCCAGATCGGCGATCGTATTGCATGGAGCGAAGTTTACCGTCGAATGCCGAAATCTGATTCTATTGTTGTTCGGCGAGTCGCAGATGACGTTTTGCCGGAAGTAAATTGCTCAGTCGATAAAGAACTGTTCCGACTCAACCAGACTCTCAGTGATGTTCGCAGCCAAATAAACAGCATCTTCGGCAGCGTTCAGATTGCGTGGACTGCCAGCAGCATGGCAAACAGTTTTTCAGCAAACGCCGTCAACAAGTCCGTATCGCGGCGAACAGATTTCAGCGGCATGGTATTGACGCAGCAACTTGCGGAACAGGAAGCCGCCACAATTCTGATTTCACAGGATGGCATTAATCACCTGTTAGCAAAGCAGCCTCTGGGAGGGCTTGTCGTGTCTGACACCACTTTGCAAAAAGTATTCCTGGCCGTTCAGGAAGCTGGAAGCGATCCCGCGAAATTGCTGGACGTGGTGCGTCGTCCAGCGGACCTTGCGGCAGAGCCACTTATTTTTTCCCTGAAGTTCGCTGACACGGAACCGCTGCAGATCTTCCTGGAAGACAGTCTGCTGAACATCGCGTTGAAATTTCAGGTACAGCCCAAGGCCGCCCCGGCAAGCCAAACGCATCTGATGAAAATTGCAGTGGGCGGTCAAAGTGATGATAGCGGCATGTGGTCTGTTGCGCTGAAGAACATCACCGTGGTACCTGCCAGTATCAATGAACAGCCGGATTCGTGGACGCAACTGATTAATGCTCAGGCGGGACAAATGGTCAGCCGAGTTCCCTCTCGAGACCTGCCGCGCGTGATTGACCTGCGACAGGTGAACGACAAATTGCCCGTGCTGCGGATCTACCGAATTCAATCCAAAAACGGACAGCTGCGAATCTCGTTCAAAGCCGACGCTGAACAGAACGACACCCTGAATACTCAGTAGCCTGCGTGGTCATCTTCTGACGCTGGCATCAACGTCGAAGTGACACGAGTCAAGAACCGGGATAGAAAAACCCGGCCGTTTCGAATGGCCGAGCGTTATTACAGCGAAGATCGCTGATCTTGTGACCGCTAAGATCGCTTTGGGGACTGCAATTTTCAGGTTTCCGCGAGCCAGAACCATCCACTTGTTTCTGTTAACGGCTCTGAAATCGATCTCGCGTTTCTGCTGCTGAACTTATTCGTTCAGGATGTAACTTAGAATTTCCTGAATTTCGTCCTGGCTGAATTTGTCCAGCAAAGCTTTCGGCATCATCGACACGTTAGATGGAATAATCTCGTCGACATCGCTTTTCTGGATAACTTTTGGTTCTGGCACTTCCGGGTTGGCGAGAATGGAAATCGACTTAGAATCTTCTGCCGTCACAATGCCAGACGTTGTGATGCCGTCCACATCAACGACAACCTTCACGGCGTATTTGGGATCGATCTTGTAACTGGGATCCAGAATTTCGCGCAGAATTCCGTGCCTGTCGCTCTTCCAGCGTTTCAACACGTCGGTCAGTTCCGGTCCGACAGCTCCGCCTTCGCCCTTCATCTTGTGGCAGCCCAGACACGTGGCTTCTTTGAACAGTTTCGCACCGATTTCCGGACTGCGACCACGCAGACCGTCGTCGAGTTTGTCCTTGGGAAAATCAGACAGCTGCCAGCTTTTAACGAACGATCGATTGTTACCCAACGGGTCAGCCGGAGTTGTCGGGTTGCGCTGCCAGGCGTCCAGATGGGGAACGACAACCATCACGCCGTACATCCGCATCCAATGCCGAGGAAACGTGCAGACATACGGATATTCGCCGGGTTCGGTTGGGGCAGTAAACGTGACCACTTCTCGCTGGCCCGAATTGACCATGTTCGTCGAAAACAACACGTCGTCGCTGTCAGGCACGTACAGTTTTCCGTCCAGACCTGGAGTAGTACCCAGCTCGGCACCGGCCAGAGCAACTTCCTGCAGCTTGCCTGTGCGCGTAATCACAAGGTTGTGCGGCATCAGGTCGTCGTTTTCCAGCACGACCTGCACCGATCGACCGGCTTCTACCGCAAAGAACGGCTTGTCATATCGCATTTCTTCTTCCACCGTGTGCAGCCTGACAACTCGTACAGTGACGGCTCGCAGGCGTTCGCGGTAGCTTGGGGATTCCGCTTCCGGCAGCTTGCGAAGCAGCTCATCAACCAGCTGCATCGCGTCAACAAATTCGTTAGATGTCCGCTGTGCTGCGGGAGTGTCTTCTGCATGTTTCACCAGCACATCAACAAGCTGCTTCGACGTGCTTTCGGTGCGAACGGCGTCCGGTAACTTCAACAAACTGCGAACAGCCGGCGTTCGAAAATCGTTTAACGAAACAAATTCCGCCAATCGAGTGAAACTGTCTGCCGGGTTTCCGTCAACGTTTGGCAAGGCCTGCACTGCCGCAATTCGCACAGCTTTCGGCTGACCGACCGACATGCAAGCAACCACGTTGTTTCGCAAAGCATCTCGTGTTTCTCCGGCAGGAACCAGCGTGACAGCTGACAACCAGGCCAGACGCGAAGCTTCATCCTGTTGGGCCTGGTGCCAGGCAGCGTCAGACTGCCCCGCTACAATCAGCCCCGCGTAACCAGTGGCCTGCAGAACCTGATTGCCTGAAGACATGGCTTTCTTAAGATCATCCATACGGCTGGCCAGAATATCCGTCGGCTGCGTCAACAGGATTTGCGAGAGTTGTCGGCCGACTCGCTGCTGATCCTTGTCGTCGTTATCCATGGAATCCAGAGCTGTAAGCAATTCTGTGGCCGCGTCCGTTTTGTTAATTGCAACAAGTCCGTTCAGAGCTTCTTCGCGGTTCTGCCGTGACAAGCCGGAACGCAACAGGATCGCCCTGAACACTGGAAGGTATTTCGGATCGTCTGTCGCGGTTTCCACCAGCAGCAGCTTAGCATTATCCAGTCGCTTCAGCTGGTACTCGATAATCTTCGGGCTTTTGTTCAGAAGGATTATCGGACGCTCAACGACGGCATCCCCATGTTCGTGGTGAGCGTGATCCTGAGCACTGGTCGCCGTTGAAATCAACAAAACGAATACAAAGAAAACGTACTGGGACATTTCAAAAAATCCAATCAACTTCACATGAGATAACAGAAGCCCGACGTTCCAGAAAACGTCGGGCTTCATCAATTCAAACTGTCAGGCAAAGACACAACCGTAGCTTTACAGACTTTCCAGATGTCGCATCGTCTCGTCCAGAGTGTACTGCACGTATTTATCAACATCGTGGTTCAGCACATCCAACGCCACTTCGATGGCTTCTGCGCTGTCAAAGAAACTGCACGCTCGAACGGCTTCTACGCGAACTCGAGCATGATCGTCGTTCACACGTGCCTGAATCAGTTTCAGAGTATCCGGCACTTTGGCTCGCATGTCGCACAGAATGCGAGTCGCGGCGGCTCGACAACGGAAGTCATCGGCATTCAAAGCGGCATTCAGCAGGTCCATCTTCACAACATTATGCGATTGCAGCACCCAGTTGGCTTCCAGCAGATTATGAACGTAACCATCGTCTGCTTTATCGAGTTCCGCCACCCACTTTTCAACGGCCGGAACAACATCAGCGGTTGCCCGTTCGGCCAGTTCGCGGCGAGCACGATATCGAGCGCGGTCTTCGTATTCCTTCAAGGCGTTCAGAACTACCGGAATCGGTTCGCCAGCGATTGCCGGAGGCTTCACCAGATCTCGGCCCGTGCATACGACGCGCCAAATGCGGCCGTGCTGATGGTCTCGATTGGGTTCGCGAAGGTTGTGCTGCAAGTGGCCAATCAAAGCGTTGTGCCAGTCGCAGATATACAGCGTGCCGTCCGGAGCAAATTGAATGTCAATCGGGCGGAAGTTGCCATCTTCGCAGAACAGCAGCTGAGGTTTTTCTTTCCCCACAAAACCGCTGCCTTCTTCCTTCACTGAATGCTGTAGAACGGATCGGTCACCAATCACGTTGCACAACAGAAAGTCACCCTGATCTTCGGGCTTGAAGTGACGACTGGAAACCAGTTCGTTAGCAGCCGACGGACGAGTTCGCTTCACGAAAAACTGCGGGTAAGCGTCGCTGCCTCGCAACGCAGTGTCTTTAAAGTTGTTGACGCTGTCGTTGAACGAGCCACCAGCATGCTTGGCCGGATATTCCACCTTTCCGCTGATCGGTGTTGCCCAGAAGTTGAATCCTGGCGATGCGTCAGAAATGAAGTCCTGACCCCATTTCTCGTAGACATGCCCCCATGGATTTGCGAACGGCAAAGACACATAGGTTCCGAAACTTTCCGTGCGTGGATTATAACGCCAGACACCCGCTTCGTGCATCCGAGTCAAACCGTATGAACTTTCCACCTGCGAATACTTGAACGTGCCTTCGTTGAAGTGCAGTTCTCCGCCGGGGCTCCATTCAAACGCACAGATGCCGTGATGAGAGTCTGCCGTATCAAAACCTACCAGCTTGCGAATGCGAGTATCTGCCACGTCATCGCCATTTGTATCCTGCATAAACAGAATGTCCGGCTGTTGAGCAATGTAGGCTCCACCGCGACCGATTTCAAAACCCGTTGGCTGGTGCAGCCCATCGGCAAACACCGTGCACTTGTCTGCTTTGCCATCGCCGTTTAGGTCTTCCAGAATCAGCACCTTGTCTTCCATTTTGGTCTTGGGCTGCCAATGCGGATACGACTGCATGGTCGACACCCACAGTCGCCCCTTGTTGTCAAAGTTCAGTGCAACCGGGTTGGCCAGTTCTGGAAAATCTTCTTCTGAAGCGACCAGCTGAATTTCATATCCATCTGCCATCCTGAACATCTTCTGCTGTTCAGCGGCTGGCAGATAAGCCAACGAACCAAGCTTGCCAGCTTTGCGATTTTTATCGTCCGCACCGCCGACGTTTGTCTTAGGCACGATAAACGGCAGAGTATTGCTGTCATCACACTTTTCCGCGACCTTCTGGCCTTGAGCAATCGCCCAGATTCGTTTGTCGCGGTTGGCGGCCATTTCATCCAGAATGGCTCGTTCGCGTTCCATCACCTGACGATTGTTGTAAGTACCATCGGTTCCCGCCTCGCCGCGCTTACCATAGATCGAATAGCCGTTCACAGCCCGGTAGCGGTGCCACCAGTGGAAGCTCTTATCATCAACTTCTGCCTTCAGGCCAGCCGTAGCAGCGTCTGACTTTGGTTCAAGCCCCATAGCCTTGACCAACAAGGGAGCAAGAGCCTTGTAGCCCGTTTCGTTAAGATGAGCACCATTCAATGTGTGCTGTACTTCAGATGTTTCAAACAGCGCCTTTGTTGGCGTAAACACATCAACAAAAGGGACCCCTGTATCGGCAGCAACTCTCTTCAGAGCTGCTGTGTATTTCGCAAGATTAATGTTCTGTTCAGTGCCATCCGTCACATTGGGATCGCCAATGTCTTCGAACGCGATCGGTGACACAAGAACGACACGAGCGTTTTCTTTGCCGCTGAAGTTCTTCGCCTTAGTTTCCTCAACCAGCTTTGCCATCTGCTGTGCAAACTCACTGAGGCCATCATCACCATGGAATGATTCGTTGAAGCCAAAAAAGTACATCACCACATCAGCTTTGCTGTGCTTCAAATGTGAATCCGGATCGCCAAAGTCCAGTGAACGAATGCGTTCATAGGGCTCATCGCCAGGAAAACACAAATTGCGAATGGTGAGTTCAAGCTCCGGATACGATTGATGCAACAAGGTTTCCCAATGGTTGTGATGCTGCATACGTTCGCCAAGTTCGTTTCCGACAAGGCAGATGCGTTCACCTTTTTTCAGTTCTAGCTCTTGAGCCGAAACAGGCACAACAGCGATGGAAAACGTGAGCACTAACAGGGCGGCAATAAGTCGCTTCATTGGGTTCCTCGGTGAGATTAGTCGACGGGCAGTAATTAAACGCGAAAACATTAATCATGCCGACAAACGTGCCGAGTGTCTTGTTGAAATTCCACTGTTTTTGGTAATTATCGGACATCGCCGATATACTCGCCGCGAATCGGTCAGGAGCATTAATATTGGATTCGTCACAACTACAGAAGCACTTCTTTTCGCAACTTGGTGATTCTCAGCAGTTCCGAAGTCTGTTCGAGCATCTCCCCGGCGTGTATTTTTTTGTCAAGGACGATCAAAGTCGGTTGATGGCCGCCAGTTCCACAATACTGGAACGGTTTGGCTTGCAGGAAGAAGCTCAGCTGATCGGCACCACCGACCACGATCACTTTCCAGTACATGTCGCCGACAGCTTTGTGCGTGATGATCAACAGGTGCTGACCACAGGCATACCGTTAATCAATCGGGTTGAAGTCTGGTACAACGCACATCGCCTGCTGGACTGGTTTGTCACCAACAAGCTTCCGTTGCGAAATACCAGCGGAAAAATCATCGGCGTGATGGGCACGTTGCGAAGTTACGAAGGCAGCAGGAAATCCATGCTGCCGTATTCCCAGGTATCAGACGTTGTCGACTTCATCCGTGAAAATCATCGTGGGAAAATCACCGTCGCAGAAGTCGCCAGACAAGCCGGAGTTTCCACCCGACAACTCCATCGACGATTCATGGAAGTCTTCGGCATGAGTGCTCTGGACTTCCTTACAAGAACAAGAATTCAGGCGGCCAGCGACGAACTACTGCAAACAAGCCGATCGATTGCCGACATCGCGCTCGATTTCGGCTTCTGCGACCAAAGCGCTTTCACTCGACAATTCAAAAACCAGGTCGGGCAAACACCACTGAAGTTCCGCCGGCAATATAGAAACTAACGCGAACAAACCGGGCGGCAAGCACTCGCTGACTCAGCCTTCACGTGTGGCAATCCTCGCCATCCTGCCAGATGGATTCCGCCTAAACCCCGTGCGGCAGCAAACGACCCGGCTCACCTCTGTTTGCTAAGGGATATTTTCCGGGTGGCGGGACGATTGGCGTGAACAAATTTCGCCGTTGAACGGTATAGCTGTAGATCGTCCCTTGGTCCGGTCCTGTTGATGTGCCTCCGTTAATTTTTGAAGGAGGTATACGAACATCTTCCATAATCATTAAAAACTCAGACGACGAAAGTGTCTCGTTGGGAAGCACCAGGAAAGTTCGATGAAATCTGGAGATGGGCCAGGTGCAGTTGATGCGTGCTGTGCCGTCGTCGTCAACGTTTATGGAATAGGCTTCAAGCCCTTGGTGTCCGACGACCTTTTGCGGAGTCTGACCGCTTTCGTAATCCACCACAAAGTTCACGTCAGACGGAAACGAGTTAGCAATCAACATTTGGGCGTACCCGTCGTCAGCGCAACCAATGTTAAAGATCAGGAACAGAATTGCCCCATAGTTGTGATGTTTCAAAGCGACTCATCTCCTCAACGATCCGGTGGTAGAATGATTACTTCCGCCGCTACGTTGACGGTATATGGCCCACCCAAGTTGAGCAGTGTCGGACCCGAATCCGTCGGTCGGCAACCTGCGACGACTTGGCCGTTAATTAAGATATCATACGCAGGGGTAGAACAAAGCGGACGCAGCCAATAGTGTTCGGCACGGTCGTTGCTCAGAGATTTAGTGGCGTTTCCGGCGAGGATTGACGAGCGTCTGCGTTGGCGAGTCCACGCTAAGCGGCCGAAGGCTGGTAAGTACGGCGCAGCGTGAAGCTCGGCAGGCAGTCGCTGTAACAGCGGCGCAAGCTGGTCCAAGAACTTCAGCCCGGTGATATCCTGCTCGCTCAGCTTCGGTTTTGCGTCAGAGTCCGCCATGCACGAAGCCTGGCAGATTCAACCACACCGCGCAATACTGTTCACTTGCACACTGCTTCCCCGCGACCAACAAATTCCGTGCCGAACACGATTGAGCCTCGCCCCATTTTTTTCCCTCTCCACAGGAATATCACTTGACTCTGGGGGGGGGGGTAAAATGAGTTTAGTAGCTCTGGTTTCGGCGTCGTTCCCTTATGTATGGGGATTAATGCGGCCACGTCACTTGATCCTACAAAAGGAGTCCATGATGCGTGGCCTATTGACATTCGTTAGCATCGCTTTGTTTTGCTCGCAGATTTTCGCTGGCAGCACGCCACGCTTTTTAGCGGCACACAATTCCGGTTCCAGTGACCAGACATCTGACATTCAGGCAAAGGTGGATGCGGCCATGGCGGTCAATGGGATTGTGGAATTCGAAGCCGGCAAGACTTACCGAACAAAGACGATCTACCTCTGGAAGGACCGCAGCACTGGTACAGAACGCATGGTGCAGGAATCGAAGGCAACGGAGCGATGTTAAAATGGGTGCCGGACGCATCGACAGGAACCGGGCTGTCGCTGTTGTACCTTTGGGAACCGCAGTTCAAGGGAAACAGCGGCTTTTACGTCCGCAACCTCACACTGGACGCAGGGAACAATGATGTTCCAGATTTCGCTGATCGCGCGGACGATGGGGCTGGGCTTGAGGGAACCGGAGCAAACGGACAAATGTCATCTGGAGACTCGGCATGCGACTACGGTTTACGCATCTTCGGTGCGCAGGATTTTCTGATCGAAAACGTCACGGTGATGCGCGCGGCGACAACGGGTGTGTACGTGCAGGGCACAGCGAACTGGCCCGTCCGCAATGCAGTCTTTCGCAATGTAATGGCGCGGTTCGGTGACGGCGATGGGTTTCGGTTTTCGAATTCCGACAGTACAAAAGCCATTCGGACCACCAACATTACCCTCGAAAACTGCTACTCTCATTTCAACAGAGGAAACGGCTACTATTTCGAATACATCGGCCCGGTTCGGATGGTGGGGTGTGGCGGAGAGAAGAACGAGGATTGGCAGATCAAGCAGGGCGATGGTGTTGGGGTATTCGAGTTCTTCGGCGGCTACATTGAGAAATCGTGGTACGACCACCTGAATCCACCCACGACGTACGCAGACATTCAGGGAATCCAGCTCGATTCCGACACAGAATCCGTGCGGCTGTTCGGCGGGCGTATGTATGGCAGGTACGACTATGACGGCAGCGGCAACAACATTGCCATTCACTCGTATGGACACACCCATCAGGGATTCGATTCTGGTAATGTCCCGAATGACGTTACCGTTTCACCGGCGGAAGCGAACTATGTGCGCACTGCGGAACAACACGATTTACGCAACGACGTCAATCCGGCGTATTATGAAATCCCGTCGTATTACCTGTACTTTCCCGGCATGTCCGTCAACGGCACAACGTGTTCTACGAAGTCCGCCTGGCGGACGGCGCTGCTGGACGAACTGAATATCGTCATGGTGGAACATGACGGAAGCAGTGATCAAACTGGCGACATCGAAGACGCCATTGATGCGGCGGTCAACGACTCTACCATCGACGACGTCAGCCGGATGCTGGCCTTTGAACCGGGCCTGGTCTATCGCACGAGTGCGGTCTCCTTCGAAGGGGTGATGAGCGGCGGAAATCGTGGTGCCATCATCGGCATCGATGGCAATAACGCGACACTCATGGCAAACGATACGGGCGCAGCAGGTGTTCCGTTCGTGAACGTGGAAAATTGTGCGGTCTCGCATGATGCCGAAAATTACTACCACGGTTTCTGGATCCGTGATCTGCACATCAATGCCGACCTGCAATACGAGACCGCGTTGAAAATCACGGATTTCCGGTTCTTCGCGTTTCGGGACATTGATGTCTCTGGTGCGAAAGACACAGGTGTGTTGCTGCGGGGCGTGGTGAACGGTTCCGAAGAAGTGGCCATGTATTACGGCACTCTGAACAACGTTCGCAGCCATCATAACGGCGACGCCTCCAACACTGCCGATGGCTTCGACATCCTGTCTTCAGACGGCATGGGTGTGGCGTTTGCCAATGTGGGCTTCTATGGTTGCCGATCAGAATTCAACACAGGACGTGGCTTCCACATGGAAAAGGCGTCGATTCTGATCGAAGGATCAGTGGCCCGGGGCAACCTCGGCCACGGCATCGAAGCGGGCCTTTCGCGTAGTTTTGACGTGATCGATACCCGAATCAGCGGAACTGGATATAGCACTTCTGCCGAGGTTTACTTGCAGAAGGCCTCTGACACGTATGTACCGGAAGGCGGCGGAGGGGCCATCGCGGGCTGGATTGCCGGTTTCCATCTGCTGGGTGGACGATTGCGGGACGAGGGCAATCGGGACGGCGACGGCGGCACCGTAGAGCGAGATGAAGCGAACTCGCCAAATGGTGTCACTCGTTCCGTTGTGCATACCGACGATCATGCGGGACTGTCAGCTTCTCAGCTGGCATTCGTCCTTGATAGTGTGGCACCGGATGACATTACCGCAGGCACAACTGACGAAGGCAACGGGATGTAGCGACGCGGTCATGTGGTGCCGTGCGCGTTTTTCAACTGCAACGACCAAGAGGTGAAACATGTGGAATTATTCTATTTTGAATTGGGCCAATGGAAAAAACACACGGCGGCGGAAGCAAGTCCGTGGACAGATCGCTGTTGTGGACGTGCTGGAACAGCGGCTGGTGCTTGCGGTGCCCGGACCAGTTACAGTGACCGGCGTCGACTTTTCCGATGGGACAATTGGGACCCTCGAAATCAACTGGGAGAGCCAGGACGAGGCGGACAATTATGAATACTGGATTTCGTCCAGCAACCTGTTTAAAGCTCAGGGCGGAGTTACTACAGCGACCCAGTTCACGGATCAGGACGCCAACACCAACGTTGGACGAGGGGGATACAAGTACCGAATCTGGCTACGTGCCAGCAACGAAGACGGCGCTGGCCCTTGGGGGGCGTCGTTCGACTGGGTCAATCCTGGTGAGCAACCAACTGAACAGCCAGTAAGTGATGTTCACATTGGCCAGCAGAGCCTGCAGACTGGACTGACGAAGTACTACACAAAGTCACAACGGGTCGCTGTAAACTGGGTAAGGATTGGTGCCGCACAGGAATATGAGGTTTGGATATCGAAGGACGGACAGCGTGTTGGTGATCTGCGACGGGTGTCGAGCGATAGCGGAACCAGTGCATTCGGCGAAGACCTGGGGGAAGGCATCTACCAAATCTGGGTCCGCGCCAAAAACGGATTGGGCGTCGGGCCGTGGTCGGAACCTTTCACTGTGGCCACTGGGTTCCAACCGGAAGTTACTGGGCCGTCTGGAAATGGTCTGCCCCCGCGTCCGGAAATCACGTGGTCGGCTGGTGCGGAGAACGTTGATTATGAATTGTGGCTGACTCACGAAGATTCCAGCACTGTCACGCGTTACAAGGACGTTGTCGCGACGTTGTTCACCCCGAACGCAGATTTGACCGCAGGCGTCTATTCGGCCTGGGTTCGACAGGTGTCGGAAACTAACATCGACATGCCGTGGAGTGCGCGGTATCGCTTTGAAGTTGGCACTGACACGCGACCAGGTGTCCCGGTGCTGACAGGGACAAATAACACATTGTCCGACACTGTCGAAGACTTCCGCGGCATCTTTCAATGGACCGCCGCCGCCAACGCGGTCAGTTACGAGTTTTACATCGGCGATCCTCGCGGCGGCTTCGCGGAATACCTGAAGGACGTGACCGTCACGGATCACGTCACCATCCCGCTGTTTCCGAATCCGTACAACACCTACCGAGCCTGGGTTCGCGCCCTCGGCTCGGACGGCACCTTCAGCGACTGGAGTGGGAGGGTGGAAATCCAAGTCTCTGCATTAGGCAAAGTCTTCGTGCATTAAGCGCACGTCCGGGAGAACCGGGGACACACAAGTTTACATCGCTGGTGGCGAACTGGCAATCTGCAGATCGTACGCGGTGATTGGGGGCTGGCGAGCGTTGCCGGACTTGTGAGCCACTCGAACGCTGACAAAACGGGCGGATCATTGGCCGTCAGGATTTAGAAGTCGCAGGAAACGGAAACACGCGCACGACCGAACTCGAAGAGCGCCCAGAACTCTCAAGAGCAGCGAGTCGCGGGAACGTCGCAGCCGCGATGCAGGCGACATCAGTTCTCGTGTGGCCTGTCTCGCTCTGAAGCGGTCCGGGTTCTCTTTCGACCGACAACGGTGTTCGTCAATCCTGTGAGGCTGACCCGCAACCACGCTGAACAGACGGCCGAAATCCTTCACCATTTGGCACCACACGTCCACCGATATTCCAAGCCGCTCAAACAGCGGAACGAGGTGCTGTGGCGGTGAACCGCGTTTCCCGGAATGCTGCTGACGAGCCGGCCAGTCCAGCAACTGCAGATAATCGGCCGGCGACATCGGCAGGAAACCCTTGTTGCTGCACCGAGCTCCCGCCTTGTGAACATCCGGCCCCGTCTTGCCACCGCGTTCTTTCAAATCCACCGGAGCCAAATGCCGCACGCTGGTTGCCCCAGGTCCTGTGAGCCGCAAGCCGCTAGTCGCGGGTTGTCTGTCGTGTCTGAACCCCGAATCCCGTCACCCAAAACTCTGCGTTTCAGGACAGAAAAGACGGGCATGGTAATTGCGAACCGCAGAGTGAACTCGACAAACGTCGATTACAATGCCTGCCCTCTTCGACTCTCGCAAAACACCGACCTGCTGCCGTGTATCTGAATCACATTCGTTTTGCCCGTGATCGCAGACGATTTCGTTAGCAGCGTGGCCCCATTTTGGAGCTCACGGCTAACGGTTTTCCTTTTTGCGTTTTCCGCCCTTCTTCTGGCCGCCGCCTTCCTGCGATTTGGCATTTTTGGCCAGGCGAGTGAGTGCCAGCGATTCGGTTTCCTCTCCTTTGTCGCCCTGCGATTGCATCCATTCGTCAAGCTTCGCAGACAGTTCTGACTTCACAGTTTCCAATGTGGGATCGTCTGCCAGGTTCTTCAAACAGTGTGGGTCGCTGACAACGTCGTACAGTTCTTCGGACGGACGGTGTTGATATTTGTCTGTCATCGCTTTCGCAAACGTGTTGCCTGTTTCAGCCGCGTCTAACCATGATGCCCAGAAATTTTCTGGATTGTCTTTCACTTTGGTAACAGCGTTGGTAAACGTTACTTCCGCATTCAAATTGCGAATGTATCGATGAGTCTTCGTGCCGCACGATCGAATGCCAAACATGTCTGAACCATTGATGATTCCTTTTGTCGTATGCAGGCCAAAGGTGTACTGTTTGTGTTCCTGCGATTCGCCCAGCAGCACTGGCAGAAAAGATTTGCCATCCATCGTTTCCGGAGTTTTCAAACCAGCGGCAGCCAGAAACGTGGGCGCGACGTCGCAGTATTCCACCAATGCGTCTGAACGTGAACCGGCGGCAATTTTGCCCGGCCAGCGAGCGATCATGCCGGACGACAGGCCCAGTTCGAAACACGTCCATTTGGCGAACGGAAACGACGATCCCTGTTCTGAAACGACCATTGCCAGAGTATTCGACTCCACATCGTGCTTCTGCAACAAATCCAGCAGCACACCGCATTGAGCATCAAAGTAGGTAATTTCTGCCAGGTACTTTGAATAGTATTTTCTTGTTTCGGAAGTATCCACCCACGACGGTGGCAAGGTTAACGAAGTGGGTGCATAAGCGGACGCATCGCCCTTGTTCCACGGAGTGTGCGGTTCGTTGGAACATGCAAACAAACAGAACGGCGTTCCGGAAGCTTTTGATTCTTTCACCAATTTTTCGATCGTTGGAAACGGGTCGGGCTTGTTGATGTTGCCAGACTTGAAATCGTCGTCATATTCAAAAGGAAACGAATTTCTGGGCGAAATGTGAGTCTTGCCGGACAGGGCGACTCGGTATCCGGCGGCCTTCAAATAGTGAGCGATCGACTTGGTTCCGGGATACACGCAGGTGTGGTTCGGATAGGCTCCGGACTTGACAGGATAGATGCCCGTATAAATGTTATGACGTGTTGGCGAACACATGGGAGCCGCCTGAAAGCATCTCGAAAATTGCAGGCCTTCTTTTGCCAGCTGATTCAGACGCGGTGTCTTCGCCTGACCGCCATACACTTCCATGTCCAGATACGTGCAGTCATCAGCAATCATGAATACAAGGTTGGGATGGTCGGACGCGTAAGTGTTCACCGACAGTATCGTTAACACGACTAAGACAAAACAAAGATGTCTCATTAAACTTTTCCCTGTGCAGTGATTTCATGGACAGCAGCAGTTTTGCAGGAAACGCCCTGGTTTCCCAGCCAGAAGCGGCCGTTGGCAACAGCTGGACACCATCCCGCCGTAATCGGTGATCAATAAAGAATGCTCGCTGATAAGCGTTGGGTGTCGAATTTGGCCACGACCACCAGGTACTGGCTAGCGTTGTTCGGCGACTGAATCTCGGCCTGAAAAACAGCTACGGTGACATCATCTTTAGAATCGCGTTGCCGAATGCCTGCCCCTTCAGGTAATACGTCTTGCCGGAACCAAGATAGTGGTACGGTCGATCGTTACCGACAGCTTCCCATTCTGCTTTCTGTTCCGGAGTTCCCTTCCAGTAATCTTTTTCGTACATCTCATGAGCCTTGGTGTCGTAGTACTCGGCGGTCGGCACAAACATGACGTTGCCTTTGAAATCCGGCAGATCAGCAGCAGCCGCCTGAGCAACCTGAAACGTGCCTCGACTTGGAATTCCGCCCGTACTGAGTTCACCAATAACAAACGGAGCGTCGGGGGCATTCAGATCTTTGCGAAGATCCTTAATGAACGTCTGCAACCACAACTTGTAATCTTCGTAGTCGTTCGCTTTCAGATCTCGATTGATCACATCGTTGAAGCCCTGGTGCCAGACAATGCCGGCGATTTCGTAGTCGCGACCAGCAAGCTTGGGATACATGTCTCCTATGCCAGACAGCGACTTCTGCGTTTCTTCTACCAGCAGTCGATAGTAATGACCGTAAGTCGCCCGCACTTCTTCGATTGTGGCGTTGGGATTTTTCTTCTGAAGCCTTTCCAGAGTTTCCTGCAACGTCGCTTCCGGCGGCAAACCTGCGCTCGGCGGATGAAAATCCACGGCCAGACTTTTCCCACCCCAGGCAACCTTCACCAGCAGAACGGGATCCGAAATCGCTTCGCCGACGGTGTGACCGAAACCAAATTCCGGACCAATCGAAGCATCGCCCTTTGTTCCATAGCCCACGGTCAGAGGCCCGTGCTTTTCACCGCCAGCTTTGGTTGGGTACGTAATCCAGACATCATCTCGCACGGCCCATTCGTCGCCGTTTTTCAGCAGATGATAAGTGTCCTTTATCAACGGATCAGTTTTGTACGTGTCCAAATGAGCCGCACTGCCCTTGCCTTCCATATTGGACTGCCCGGTCAGCACAAACACTTTTATTTTGGCATCAGCTGCATTTGAAGAACCTGCATTGCTAAACAAACAGGCAAACACAGAAAGCAGCAGGCTGGAAGTTCGGACTTGCATTAGGAAATTTCTGTAGCAGAAGTCTCGGGATGGCAGAGGAGAAAACAAAGTACTCACCGCATTTTAATGTTAACGATCTGAACCACAGAAATGCCAATGAATGCTCAAAGTCACCGCAGCCATGTGCAGCATACGCTGTCCGTCCGTTTGCGTGACGCGGCTGGATTTCCTCGTTGCCCTGATCGGCATGGCTAACGCGCCACAGAAAGGTCACCCGACGCCGGCTTTGGATCGCTGGAGCGAATCGACATTGACTCAGTATCCCGTTTCGATATCCAATTCACCTGCATGGATCGCTGTTATTGGCTATGAAATGGAGTTTTGCTATGAAAATTGGCTGGATAGGAGTTCACGCTGAGGGCATTCCGGCACTGGAAGCAGTATGCGCGGCTGATTATGAAGTAGTCGGACTGATGACACTTCAACAACAGAAGGCCGATCGACGCTGCGGATCGGCGGATTATGACTCGGTCTGTGAACGATTCGAAATCCCTGTTTTCGAAGTCGAAAACGTCAACGAACCAGCCAGTGTCGACATACTGACTTCATGGAACTGCGACCTGCTGGTCGTGCTCGGCTGGGGGCAGATCCTGGGCGCCGAAGCGTTGCGGCAGGCACGCAGCGGAGTCGTCGGCGCTCATGCATCGCTGTTGCCTCACAATCGCGGCAGTGCTCCCGTTAACTGGGCCATCATCAATGGCGAACCGGAAACAGGAAACTCGTTAATCTGGCTCGTTGAAGGCGTTGATTCGGGAAACCTGATTGATCAACGTGCGTTCAAAATTTCAGCGTATGACACCTGCACTACAATCTATGATCGCGTCGCCGAATCAAACACCGACATGCTGATCGATTTACTCAAGCGACTTGAACTCGGTGAATCCCCAGGGACGCCTCAGCAGGAAACAGGCGAAGCCATACTTCCCAGACGTCGACCCAAAGACGGCACCGTCAATTGGAACCAGACCAGTTGCCAAATTTATAATCTGATTCGCGCTTTGGCTCGACCGTACCCAGGAGCGTTCGCAGTTTTAAACGGAGAATCGTATCGCATCTGGAATGCTGCGATGATTCCATTGCCGAAGTCTGTCGCCACGCCCGGCACAGTGCTGGGCTCGGTCAGAAGCCCTGAACAAAACGCATGCGGAATCTTAGTCGCCACCAATGACGGGGCCATCCTGCTGCTGGACATAGAAGACGCCAGCGGGCGAGTTCTGCAAGGTCGCGAATTAAGCGAACAGGACTGGACCGGCAAACGACTCAGCAGTGCGGCCTGAAAGCAGAATTCGCAAAAATCACCAAACGTGAACACCTTCCAATTGGACATGGGTAAACATTGGATTTAACAACGCCATAACTAACAGTGTTTTCCAGAAATCATTTAATCGCAATTGAAATTCAAACTTTCCCAAACTGCTGACCTGCTTAACAAGCCGGTTAAGCCAATAATTGCTCACCGGCCACAGCCACACTCGATATTAACAGCTTCACGTTTTTCGCCATCACAACGTCTACTGCTACACGAACGATCTAAATGTCTGTTCCTGCAACAAAACCCAAACGCGTCCTGGTGATTGCCGCTCATCCCGATGACGAATTGCTGGGCTGCGGCGGCACCGTGGCTTTGCACACCGCGAATGGCGACGAAGTCACATCTGTGATTGTGTGCGAAGGCGAATCATTGCGCTATGGCGAAGATGGCGTGGGCCAAAAAAATCACATTCAGGAAGCTGCTCGAGTACTCGGCGTAAAAGAGGCTCGCACACTGAAGTTTCCGGACCAAAAACTGGATACGTTTACGCTGACCGACATCATCACTCCACTAGAAAAAGTGGTGGAAGATGTGCGACCGAACATCGTTTACACGCAGTATGGTGGCGACATCAATCGTGACCATGAAATACTGTTCAAGGCCATGTTGGTGGCGACTCGACCGATGGAAGAATTCATCGAAGCGATTTATGCCTTTGACACCGCCAGCAGCACCGAATGGGCGTATCCCAGAACCTTCATCCCCGACACATGGGTTGATATCACATCTACGCTGCAGCAAAAACTGGCCGCCATGGCATGCTACAAAAGCGAAGTGCGTCCGTACCCGCACCCTCGATCACTGGAAGCGTTGGCTCATCGAAGTGCGGCGTGGGGCAATCAGTGTTGTATGGAACACGCCGAAGTTTTCATGACAGTGCGAAGGACGCTAAGAAATGGTCAAACGCCTTTTTGATATTGCAGCGTCAGCAACTGCGTTGTTGTTTCTTGGTCCGGTGATTGTGCTGGCCGCAATCGGAGTGCGCCTGTCCAGCAAAGGACCGGCATTCTATTTCCCCAAACGAGTGGGAATTAACGGTACGCCCTTCACCCTGTTCAAGCTGCGTACGATGCACATTGATCAGGGGAAACATGCCAGTGCGGTTACGGGAGTTGGCGATCCACGAATCTTTGCGTTTGGAAACCTGCTGCGAAAAACAAAGCTCGACGAATTGCCTCAGCTGTGGAACATTCTCCGCGGCGATATGAGCATCGTTGGGCCAAGGCCGGAAGACCAGATCAACGTAGAACGATTCTACGACGAACTTGGTCTGTCAACGTTGGCGGTGCGGCCTGGGCTGGCCGGAGTCAGCAGCATCTACAACTACACGCACGGCGAAAAAATGCTGGTCGGCGATAACCCGGAAGAAATCTACGCTCGCGATTTGCTGCCGGTGAAACTGGCTCTGGAAGCCGTCTATCTTCGAGATGCGTCGCTGACTTATGACGTAAGTCTGATACTTCGGACGATCAAAGCCATCGTTCAAATCGCAACGGGCCGCCACGACTTTCCGGACCCGCCTGAAATGCAGGCAGCCCGGCAGATTCTCTCGCAACGGCAAACCACACGCGCCGTCGCCGCGTAAATCAACGGCTAAGCCTCTCATCACGAACAAGCCGTGAAAAGGACTTCACAACCTGGCAGCGTGCACTCAAACCTGCCGACATGCCGTCGCTGCGTCGCTGCGATTCCTGTTACCGCCTAACCAATGCACCTAAAATCGCGATCGGCGGAGCGACGTGGTGAACATATCCCGTCGCTCATCGCTACCGCCCGCCGAGGCATCACGGCCCGCTTATTGGGCGCGTTCTTCCCAGTCGTCGGTTCGAAATGGTGACGCGGGAATCTCAGCGGAGTTATACAGGCTGAACACCGGGTTCGCGGCCCAGGCGTAGCGAACGGCAACGGGGCTGTTCACCTTGCCGTTGCTCACGACAACTTTCTCGCCGACAATTTTCGCGTCCGCCCAAACAAACTTCCGGTCCGCTCCGGCAATGGCAAAGCCAGCCACTATATCGCCGTTGGATTTAAGACCATCAGCGTATTTAAATTCGACCATTACTTCGTTGCCGCTGATTTGTGAACTGCGATATATCGGCCCCATCGCCAACATGTCTCTTTGATAAATGTCCGCCAGAGCCCACTGAGCCATGCGATGGCCGACAGTCTGTTTGTCTTTCGGGTGAATGTCTTTTTCTTCACCAACATCAATTGTGACCGCCATTCCCGTGTGTGGCTGCGAAAGCGTTTTCAACATGCCTTCCTGAACCAGCACCCAGCCGTCTGTTTGTGACGGCTGAGTCTGAGAATCGAGAAAATTTGGCAGCTGAACCCATGCGAACGGAAAATTGCCCTGCCCCCAGCGATCTCGCCAGTCTTTAATCAGCGTTGTTAACTGGTCGCCATACAGGTGTGAGAAGCCTCGGCCTGAACTGTTTTCGCCCTGATACCAGATGGCTCCCTTGATGGTGTAGCCAACCAGTGGATTGATCTTGCCATTGAACAAATTGGCCGGATAGTTCCGGTCGTTGCGTGGCCGCGTGGGAGAGGTTGGTTTTCGTGGAGCCGTTTTGCCGGCTGTCTTTGCTGCCACTGCTTTTTTCTTCCAGGCCGCCAGCAATCGTTCGTAGTTCGCAATGACTTTGACTTCGTCGAAGGCGGCGTCTTCTGTGTTCCATGCCTTTAGCCGCGGTTGAATCGCAGCGACGTCGGCCTGAGCTGGCAGACTGGTCCATGATTCCACAGACGTGCCACCCACCGAGGAATTTATCAGACCGATCGGTACGTTCAGTTCCTTGTGAAGTCGACGGCCAAAGAAATAAGCCGTCGCAGAAAAACCGCCGACAGTATCCGGGCTGCACACCGCCCATTCGCCACTGCACGTTGTCTGAGGTTCCTGTGAATGCCCCGAATTAACCTTAAACATACGAATCTGAGGATATTTCGCCGCTGCCGCTTCCTCTTCAGAATTCTTAGCTCGATTCACAGTCATCGCCATATTGGACTGACCGGAACACAGCCAGACCTCACCGACCAGCACATCGTCGATTGCCACCCTGCCGCCGTCACCTGCAACAACGACCGAATAAGGGCCACCCGCTGCCATGGCGCCCAAATCAACTTCCCAGCGACCATTGCCATCAGTCTTCGCGGTCCGCTTCTGAACACCTAACTGCACAGAAACTTCGCTTCCGGCGGTCGCCCACCCCCAGACCCGGACTGGTTGATCACGCTGCAACACCATCGCATCCGAAAACATCGCCGGCAACTTCAACTCAGCAACTGACATTGCCGGAAAAAACAGCACAGCAGCAAGCAGACCGGCAGTACGAAATCGCAACATGAAAACAATCTCCGAGCGATGCAAAACGGGAAGCGTGTGCAATGCAAACCACAACAAACACGATTATCCCTTTGACGGAAACAAACCCGCAACTTCGGTGACGTGGCACCTGTCATCAAAGCCAGGTCACCACGCCATTGGCCGGTTATGGCTTACGACATGATCCCGCGAGCAACGAGGTTGTTGATGCGGCGAGCGGTTTGTTCGAGCCCATCGCAGACGGCTTCTGAATAGGTGCGACCGTCAGTTGTGTCGATGCCGTGGCGAGGGTCGGCAACGCGAAGGCTTTCCAGAGCCGGGTCTTCGTGGTGGAAGAGTTCCACAAACACAACTTCCAGTTTGCCGGTTGACGCACTTTCGGTCAGCAGGTTGCCAATCCAGCCATCGTCGGTGGACAGGCATCCGCGTGTCGTCTTTGAAGACGCATGGAACATGCTAAATCCATCAGCGGCAGCCATCTCTTTGACGATCGCTGCGTTCTCCTGCATCGACAGAACCGAGTCACCGCAATGAGCGGCGTCAACCAGAATTTTGAAGAACGGCCGGCCCAGCTCAGCGTTAGCTGCCTTAGCGATCTGCCACGCTTTGCCAACGTCAGTAAACGTCATGAACTCGATACCGCGCAGAAACTCAATGTGCCAGCCCTTGACACAACTGCCAAGCACTTCGGCTTCACGCACAGCACGAACATGCAGCTTTACGTTTTGAGCCACCGCGGCTTCGAAGTCTGCACCGGTTAGAGTGACGGCTCCGGGCTTCATCCATTCTTCGATGGAAGTTGAAGCGACATGTTCGACATTCAAGGCTTTGGCGATGTTCAGTCCATCGACAAGCATCTTACACACGGCATCTTCGTCAGCGGGGTTCATCGGATTTCCGCCCGCGACCATCATGATCATATACGGTTTCATTCCGAGTTCTCGAATACCGCCGTACAGATCGCGTGTATCCTGATCGTTAACACCTGGAAACTGTGGCACCTGGGCGGCTGTGATAGCAACCGGCGACATTTCCTTCAGCTTTGCCAATTCAGCAACAGAAAGCAGTCGCCCGTCTTCGCCTCGAGGAAGCCGTCCGTTTTCATCAGGCACCAGACCGCCGACGAATTTAATATGAGTCGGAACTACGCCGAGTTCAATGTTTGCTTTCAGTTCGATTTTTGCCATTTCACTATACTCAAAGTTCAAGGATGGAATGATTTGTCAACCGTTGAACGTCTCAACGGCGATCCAGTTTGGCACGGCAGTGGACGCCATACAACCGACCAACCGAAATGATAAAACAAACGGAGGTCATGCAGGCTTAAGTCTGACCAGACAGTTCCTACAAAGCAGCATTACACTCTTGCGCGCCGTCCGCGTGGTCCGCAGGATGACGTTGCTTTGATTCGCAGCTAAGGGTCGACAAATGCAGTGGCACTACGACTGCCGGGCGGCGGAGTATTCGCAGTTCATGGCGAACCCGACTCACACTGAATGGTTGAAGCGAACTTCAAATGCAATTTTCACGCACAATACTTTTCCGTCTGACGTTTCCGCTAACGGCATCGGGTGTTTGAGCAGACGAACATGCTTCTCTGGCACTGAACGGCAGCTTTGAAACCGATGCCAACAGCAATCAGTGGCCGGACGGCTGGACCACGATTGAACACGGAACATAGGTTGAAGAAAACGGAACTCAATTTCTGCGACTCAGTAGTTCAAAGTCGGATCAGATGGTGATGCTGTATCTGGAAATCAATATTCCTGATGGTGTTGAAGCGATTGAATTCACATGGAAGCAGCTAATCTCCGCCCTAAAAGACTGGCAAAATTCATGGTTTGATGCTGAATTGCCTGGGCCGCGACGACCAAAAACTTGCGCAACCAGCGCCGACGTATACGCAGAACGACACCAACGACTGGGTGGAAAAGACGATTCAGTTTCTGGTGCCCGAAGGAACTTTGACGCTGGTTCTGATGCCGATTTTTTTCAGGTGCAGGCTGGCACCTGAAACATCGACGATTTGATTCTGCGTCTATTGATCCCGATTTACTGCTGGCAGCGACAAAGCTGCCAGAAGCCGAAATCAAGGCTCGTTATGTGGCACCGGAAGAACCGGATAAAGCTCACTGGCCATCGGAACAGAAGGTCGTCGGTAATCGCCTGCATGATGGGCTAAGAAACATGGTTGGCACCGACAATAGTTTCTACGGCTATTTCATGTCGAACAACTGAGCAGGGTTGAGTTTAAACTGCAGCATCTTTGCGGTCTCTCGACCATTGTCGCCGCCTTTTCTCTGCAGGCTGATGCGGCCAATTTTTAAGTTGCCGGCGCGAGTGAGAACTACGTCACCTTCGCCAAAAAATCTGACCGTGTCCTTTGTCGATCTAATCAGCCATTTTGGTTCATCAGATGACTTCAGCGTTACCATAAACCTGTTCGCGGCGTGAGGCCCATCGCCAGCGAGGAGATCCGAGACGATTTCATGCTTGTGCGCTTTGAAAAATTTCAGCACGGCCTGCTGCGTCTTCTGGTCGAGTTCCGTTAGATACATGCGTTCCGGATGACGCCCGGATTTCTGCGGCCGAGTTTCTCCAACAAACAGCTTCAAACCGGCCACTACATCGGCTGGCATGTTCCACTTTTTTGCGTACACAGCCAACCAGCGTTTGTCGATCTGGTTGAAGCCGTTTGAACTGCTGACCAGCTTTATCGAAATACGTTCGACACGTTCAGCTGACTTTGTGCGAACCGTCACTTCCACGTCGGCTTTTTCGCCGTGGGGTTTTGCTGCCGTCACGCTGTTGATTGAAGCGAAGTCGTAGCCCATCGAAGCCAGCCAATCGCGTGCATCTGTGTCTGTTTGCCAGTTATTGAATTTGTCCCGGATTTCATCTTCGTTACGAAACCCATTCTTTGCGGTCCGTGAACCAAGTTCCACCCTGGCCGCGTCCGCATCCTGCGCGGCGGCAACATGACACAGAAGGTGGAACAACACAGCGATCAGGACCGTCAGTTTTACGGAGTTGCCCATCAGTGGTCCTGCTTACAGTTCCGTAGGTGTTTATTACGCAAATCAGGATAGCCCCTTGGGCGCGGAAGTCCAGACGGTGCAGGATCTTTGAGAACAAGGCAATTCGAGCAGAGGGACTGCTAAGAGCAGAATCGCTGGGGAGCTGTCAGGCTGAGTTTGCGTTGGATCAGCCCGAAACGTTGAGGCTCGTAGTTCCGCCTTCAAAGGACTGTCGTTGCAGCACAACAGGGGAATCGCCACCATCTGCAGGCGGGAAATACCAACCACAGTGTGGTCCTGGGGACTACTTCCGACGTTGCCATGCCTGTGGAAGTCGCGTCGCTAGTTTCGTTGGCGATGTGAAATTTGGGGACAATCCTCTGTTCAGCCCGGTGGCAGTAAGTTAGTCTTAAGTAACTAATTATTCTGGAGTACCTGTTGGCTCGGCCGAGAACGATTTCTGACGATCAAATTCTGCAAACGGCGCTCGAATGCTTTCTTGAGCACGGGCCGTCTGTATCGACGGACGTAATTGCAGAAAAACTGGGAGTTTCGCCTCAGGCTTTGTTCAAGCGGTTCAACAATAAGCATGATTTGATGCTGGCAGCGGTGGCTCCCTGCGGAGATGCACCGTGGATTCCTTCAGTTGAAGCAGGCCCGGACGATCGCCCTTTCAGTGATCAACTGTCTGAAATCCTGCATGAACTGGCTGAATTTTTCGTGGACATTTCGCGACGGATGTCTGTACTCAGATGGAGCAATCTGGATCCTCGGGAAATGATGGAAAAACACGCCGAACCTCCACCACTTGTTGATCTTCGTGTGCTATCCGGATGGTTAGAGCGAGCCGCTGAACGCGGACTGATTCGTCCAATCGACTTCAAAGCAACTGCGATGATGATGCTGACGTCGATGCACGGGCCAGCGATGTTGACAGATATGCTGGGGAAGCATCCCACCGGGCATTCGCGCGACGAGTATGTGGCTTGCATGGTAGATATATTGTTGCAGGGAATGGTGCCCAGAGCGGCATCCAATAAAGGTCTGAGCGGGAGTAAAGTGTGAAGATCGTTACAAATGTGATCGTGTCTGTACTGATCCTGGCAGCCGGCGTTTTCGGGTTATACTGGTTTGGCAAGAAGCCGGAAGTATCGACTCAGGAAATGGCCGTGACCGATCAATCGACGCCAGTGGTGACCGCCATAATCACCGCGTGGGACCAGCCATTTAATATTGATCTGGATGGTGAAGCGGTCACGTATCGCATCGTCACAGTCGGGACGGAGGTCACCGGCCGAATTGTGCAAAAGGCCGAAATATCTCGCAGTGGTACGTTCATCAAAAAAGGTGATCTGCTGTTCAAAATTGATAGCACAAATTATCAACTGGAAATCGACCGACTGACGGCTCAGTTGCTACAAACCGAAGAAGAACTCAACGCAGTGGCTGTCGAGGTCGAAAATTCCGTCGAGATGGTCAAGCTAACGGAAGAAGACTGGGAACTGCAGAAGAATCATCTGGAACGCATGAAGCAACTGCAGGTTCGACGAACGGCCAACGATACAGAAGTCGAAGCCGCCATGAAGCAGGAACTGGTTGCCCGGAATGCATTGCAGACGCTCCGCAATCAGCAACGCTCGCTGGCTCAGCAGAAAAAAACAAAAGCCGCCAACAGAGCTTTGGTGCAAAGCCAGCTGGACCGAGCCAAAGTGGATCTGGAACGCTGCGAAGTGTTGTCTCCGCTGGAAGGTCGAATTGTTGACGACCTGGTTGAAGAAGGCGATTACATCAAAGAAGGCGAACCGCTGGTGCACATCAGCGACAGCAGCCAGATGGAAGTCAAAACCAAACTGCGAGCCGAAGAACTGGCCTGGGTTTGGCAACAGCATGCCATTGGCAACAAGACCGCCGAACCGCTCGTTGTTAGCGGCGACCCGATTAATCTGCCGAACATTCAATGCGAAGTTGGCTACAAATTTGAAGGTGTAGAAACGATCTGGGACGGCCACATTGCTGGCATCGAAGGCACGGGCATGGACCGCGACACGCGGACGTTTCCCTGCCGAATTCTGGTTCCGGAACCTCGGAAGACTCGCGTGCACGACAGTTCCGGAGGGCGGGCGTCCGTTTCTCCACCAACGCTGTTGAGCGGCATGTTTGTCGCGATTCGAGTTCCCGTGGAATCACCTCTGGCATTACTGAAACTTCCGCTGGAAGCCGTACGGCCGGGAGGGCAGATCTGGATTAACAGAAATGGGCAACTGGACATCGTGGACGTAACTCTGGCTCATGTAGAAGGCGAAATCGCGCTAATTCGTCGTGATGGCAGTGGGATGGTTGATGGTGACCGAGTCATCATTTCGCCTCTGGCTGCTGTACAGGAAGGCATGTCGCTGAAAGAAGATGGTGAACTGCCCGAGAAAGCCTCACCCACTGATTCACAACCGACAGACGCTGCGGCGGAGGCATCAGAATGAGATCGGTGATTGCCTGGGCAATTCGTCAAACGCCCGCGATGAACACGTTGATGGTCGGCCTGCTGGTTGTTGGTTGCCTGGCAGGTCTGAACCTGCGCCGCGAAGAGTTTCCTCAGTTTGATCTGGAACTTATTCTTGTGGCGGTGCCCTACCCGGGTGCCAGCCCGGAGGAAGTGGAAAGCGGCATCTGCCAGAAGATCGAAGAAGCCGTCCGATCTGTCGATGGCATTAAAAAAGTGACGTCCGTCGCCGGTGAAGGCGCGGGCAACGTGGTCATTGAAGTGAAGACCGACGTACCAAGCGTTCAAAAAGTTCTGAATGAAATTCAGTCAGAAATCGACCGCATTCCCAGCTTTCCGGATCTGGCTGAAGAACCGGAAGTGCAACAGGTCACAATTCGAAATCCGGCCATCACCGTTGGCATCATCTGTAACAATTCGGAAGCGGCCGATTCTGAACTGCGTCTACGAGAAATCACCGAACGTGTCCGCGACGACCTGTTGCTGATTCCACAGATTTCCGTCGCCGACATTGTCGGTGAACGCAGTTATCAGATCGACGTTGAAATTCCGGAACGCTCGCTGCGAGAATACGGATTGACCCTGACCGATGTCGGACGACGAATTCGGGCGAGAAATCTGGAACTGCCCGGCGGCAATATCAAAGATCGTGGCGAAACATATCTTCTGAGAGGCAAAAGCAAACGAACCATTGGCGAAGACATCGCGGAAATTCCGCTGATTACCCAGCGGGACGGCGTTGTATTGACTGTCGGCGATATTGGCGAAGTCAAAGATGAGTTTGTTGATACGGTTTCGATTAGCCGAATCAACGGCAATCCGGGCCTGGCGGTATCTGTAAAAGCAGCGGCACGAGAAGACCTGCTGGCGATGGCCGATGCGGTCAATGATTACGTCAAGACGCACAAACTGCCTGCGGGTTACGAATTCACAACATGGGGTGACAGCGCCGTCAACGTGCGTGACCGACTGGACCTGCTGAAACGCAACGGCGGTCAGGGCCTGATTCTGGTGTTTATCGTGCTGGCTATGTTTCTGGAACTTCGCCTGGCATTTTGGGTGGCACTGGGAATCCCTGTGTCTGTTCTGGGAGCGTGCGCTGTGCTATGGCAGTTCGACCAGACTCTGAACATGCTGTCGATGTTTGCCTTCCTGATTGCGCTGGGCATTGTCGTTGACGATGCGATCGTAATCGGAGAAAATATTTATTCTCATCGAGAACTGGGCAAAGGAATGCTTGAAGCAGCGGTTGACGGCACCGTGGAGGTTGTCCCATCTGTGGCGACATCGATCGCCACAACAATCTTCGCATTCATGCCGATGTTTTTTGTGACGGGAGTCATGGGCAAGTTCTTTGCCGTGCTGCCAATGGCCGTCATTGCCATGCTGGTGATTTCTCTCCTGGAAAGCACGTTCATTCTGCCATGCCACCTGGCTCATGGATCAAAGAAACCTTTCTTCCTGACAGCTGGACTGAATCGGTTCACAAATCGAATTCTGAATTTCGTAATCTTCAGGATATACACGCCGACCGTTCGTTTTTCCGTTCGCAATCCGGCCATCACTATTTCGACGGCGACATCCATTGTGTTGCTGACAGTCAGCCTTGTAAAAAGCGGCGTGGTGCCTCAGGTGTTCTTCCCGAAACTTGATGCGCCAGAAGTAATTTCAAATGTGATCTTCCCCGATGGAACGCCAAGTCGCATCACGGACGAAGCCACGTTGAAGATCGAAAACGCCATTCAGGACATCAACGCAAAGTATTCAACACCGGAAAATCCACTGATCATGGTGACTCATCGCATGGTGGGCTCGGTCACAATCAACGGTGGTTCAAGTGGCGGCGAAACGACAACTGGCGGACACGTCGGCAAGGTTCATGTACAGCTGGTTGACAACTCCAAACGCACGATTGGCAGCGAACAGATTGTAAACGAATGGCGAACTGCTGTGGGTGCAATCCCTGGCATCGAAACGCTGACCTTCGGTTCGCAGGCACGTGGCCCCGGCGGAAAAGCGATCGAATTTAAACTGCTGGCAGCCACGGAAAACATGGCCGATCTGGAAGCCGCCGTGGAACTGGCAAAAACTGAACTGGCCAGATTTACCGGCGTGAAAGACATTTCTGATGATTCTCGTCCCGGCAAGTGGGAACTGCAGCTCACGGAGAAACCGGGAGCGATATCCATGGGAGTGCCGCTGGACAATATTGCTCGTACCGTTCGAGCGTCCTACTACGGCGAAGAAGTGATGCGTCTGCAACGAGGCCGCCACGAAGTGAAGCTGATGGTTCGTTATCCCGAAGAAGATCGAAACTCGCTGGCGAATTTCGACGACATTCGAGTCGACACGGGCGACGGTATTCAACGTCCCATCACCGAACTCGCAGAAGTAAACATTACTCGCGGTTATTCCGAAATCAACCGCATTAACCAGCGTCGCTCAATCACAATTTCCGCCGACGTGGACGAGAAAAAAGCGAATGCAAAAGACATCGTGGCTGATCTTCGCACAAAATTCATGCCCGATCTTCAGAAACAGTTTCCAAGTCTTCGAGTACGTTGGGAAGGCCAGCAGGAACAGGACACAGAAAGCGTCACCAGCCTGATGACGGGCCTGGGTGTGGCCCTTTTGGCAATGTTTATTCTATTGACCGTCGAATTTAATTCCTACGGGCAGCCGTTGGTTGTGATGGCCGTTATTCCATTCGGAATCGTCGGAGCCATTCTGGGGCATGCCTTCATGGGTCTGCCTCTAACACTGTTCAGCATGTTGGGACTGGTTGCTTTGACGGGAGTTGTTGTGAATGACTCAATCGTGCTGGTCGACTTTATTAACTCAAGAACGCGATCCGGAATCCCTCTGGAACTCGCTGTGATCGAAGCTGGGCAGCGACGCTTCCGCCCGGTGCTGCTGACATCTTTAACAACCGTCGTGGGACTTTTACCCATTCTGATGGAAACGTCTTTTCAGGCTCAGCTGGTCATTCCCATGGCCACAAGTCTGTGTTTTGGATTGATGCTTTCGACACTGCTGGTGCTGGTACTGGTACCAACATTCTATCTGGTCTATGGCCGCATTTTTGGAGTCACCGTTGACGCAGTGGCAACGCCAATTTCGACGGATATAAACAAATCCGTCACCCCGAGTGTTCTGTAAGAAACGCGGCCGCAGTTGCTCACGTGAATTAAGTGGTGTTCTCTCGGTGCAGACCACTGGGATACCTGCTGCGGGCCGGCTTCAGAAACGTTTCGCCAGAAGGTTCAAACCATGGCTGATCTGCAGAATCCTCGAGTGATCTATCTGAAAGGCGGGCTGTTTCTGCTATGTGGAATCATATCCGTAGCAATTCTGTTGGCAGAATCATGGCATTGGCAAACGGCCTTGTTGCTATCGATTGCGATCTGGAGCTTTTGCCGTTTCTATTATTTTGCCTTCTACGTCGTTGAGCACTACGTAGACGGCAAATATCGATTCGCCGGGCTGTGGGACTTTGCCAGATACTGGGCGAGGAAGCGATCAGAAAGACACGGTGATGGTAATAAGCCGAATTCGCCAACTGATAGTTAGACGCGGACGCTATTTTTCGACAAACACTCCGGAGCCAGTGATAACAACTTCGTCAGCTGCGTTCAGCGTTGCTTTACCCTTCACGACCACTCGTTGCTTTTCCTTCAATTCGAAAAGCTCGCGGCTGTCGACTTCCGCGACTTTCCCATCGTCATCCATAAAACTCACAAACATGAAGTAGTCTTCGATGTGAGTTTTGCAAAACGGACATGTATGAGGATCGTGGTCTGTTTCGCCTTCGTGTCCCGTGGCGTCGGTGACAACAAAAGCCGCCTTGCCGTTTTCCCACGGTAACGCGTCGCCAATGTAAATTCGGCCGCGGATCACCACATTCATAGCCCCAGGAGCGTCTTCTGCCTTCAGAGCTTTCCGGATCGCTCCTACAGAAACGGGTTCGCCGGGATCGCTGCTCAGAACAAGTTTCTGACGCAACGCTGAAATCTTTGGCTCAATGGATTCGCCGCAACCTGCAGCAAAGCAGATCATCGTGAGGCCAAACAACAGACAGACAGATTTCATTTCCCAGCACCTTCGTTTTGCTTGAAGCAACTTGCAGAAACACGTGACTGTTTCCGGCTTGTGGAAGACAGCTATCACCAGACGAAAAGCGATATTTTCGGCCACCAGTCAGCCTAAACAGCTGGAACAACTTCCACAGACAGAATCAATCGTCCACTTTACTTCTTTTCTTCTGCGTGATCATGGTCACCGGCAGCGTCTTCTTTGTGATCCGCTTCGCCGTGACCCGCTTCGCCTTCTTCTGCATGTCCGTGATCAGCGTGGTGACCGTCAGCACTGGCACCGGATGTTGCCACCAGCACAGCGATAGCTGCATCCACTTTTTCTGAAACGTCCTTGTACTCAGAACCTTCGCCACCGTGCATCATAGTGTCAACAGCAGTAAATGCCTCAGTTAATGACTTCACAGCGTCGTTTACTGTCTTCAGCATTTCGGCATCAAGTCCCTCTTTTTCCGCCGTGGGAAGAACTTCGGCCAGCATTTCACCAACTTCGTGCAAAGGACCGTGTGCCGCATCTGCGTCGTCCGCCTTAAAGCCGTCACGAATTGCATTTCGCAGTTCAACCAGTTCTTCCACAACGCCAACAAACGTTTCCGGATGATCATGCCCGTGTGCATGATCATGGTCGTGTGCGTCTTTCATCACAGGCATTTGAGGCCCGGCGGGTTCACCGCAGCCCGAAGCCATCAGTGTCAGAGGAAAAACGAACAGCATTCCAAGTCGAGTTAATTTCATTTCCGGTTCCTTTTATGTTTTTAAGTCTGCTTTACGGACGGTGCGGGCAGAATTATATCAATCACTCCGTGCAGTGCAGCAGATAGCTGATTCGTTCCGTATTGTACGAATCGTACAGCGTTTTTGCGGGAAGAATATCGCCGCGTCTCGGACGATTGATCGTCCGGAATAGATCACGATCTGGGGAACTGAAGTAACAATTGGTAGGATTCGGCTGCAGCGTCACAGGCGACGGGCCGTTTTCCTTCGCCGTTTCGCTCGGTTTATGGTTAAAAAAGGTCTCCGTATGCGACACGTATCGGCAGTCATTCCGACCATTGTTCTGACCGTTTCGCTGCTCTCGACAGATGGTCGCGCCGAAGAGATTGAACGAAATCGCCCCACGTCAGACCCCATCAGCCAGTTGTGCCTGCATCCATGGAAAGGCGATTTTCGGAAGCCGAAAGACGCCCATCTGGCCGCTGATGAAGTTTACTTTACCAATGCGTCGGGGCATCAACTGCGAGGCTGGCTGTTTGAAGCCGAGGACGCTCAAAAGTCTATCCTGTTCTGCATGGGAAATGCCGGCAACATATCGCTGATGTTGCCGTATGCCAAAATTCTGCAGGACGCGGGCTTTGAAGTACTGCTGTTTGACTACCAGGGATTCGGCAACAGCGAAGGAGCCGCGGGCATCAATTCGCTACTTTCCGATTCGCTGGCTGCGTTCGATTTTCTGATCGACAGTCGAGGACGCATGCCGCAGGATATTGGCATTTTTGGTGTATCCCTCGGATCAGTGCTGGCCTTAACGGTGGCTGCCGAAAAACAGGCGGGAGCAGTAGCCGTTGAGGACGCGTTTATTCCCAACGAACAGATCGATCACCTGTCAGAACGGTACATCCGCAAAGACAACACGGTAGCTAAGTTTGCCCTGGCTTCCGTGAAGGCATTACTGCTTGGTCGAGTTGATCCGTTGCGAAATGTGACGCGTCTGAAGTCGCCCGTTTTTTTTCTACACGGCGTCAACGATCGGTTGCTACCACCTTCCGGCACGCTGCGAATTGCTAACGCCTACGCTGGACCGAAACGAGTCTGGTTAATGCAAGCGACCGGCCACGCGCCGGAATCTCTGGAAGTCAACGATCACGAATACTCGTCGCAACTGCAGTCGTTTTTTAAGGACGCGTTTTCCGATCACTTTGCTGAACCTCAGGTTCAGCTTCACTCGCAGCACAACAATCGCGGCATCGTTGCGACAACCGTCTCTATTACTAATTTGAACTCCGTAAACTCAACGAATTCCGTTGCCGATAATGCTGAAGACTCCGCCCCGCTGCAGATTGCATTGGCGGACGACGTGGGAAATTTTCATTTTGAGAATCGCTGGCTGGGCAATGAAACGTTTTCTACTAAGCTGGACTTCTTGCCGCTACACGCTTTTGCTGTTCGCACTCACCATGCAGAAGACGCTACTGACACTCACTGGAAACCAAAGCTATCGGAATACTCAAACGCGCTTAGTGAATTTCGCGCTACGGCTCACGAACTGTTTCATTCCGAAGAATCGTACGAGTACTTTTGTTCGTGGGAAGGGTTCACCTTTTATAATTCCCGAGGCAGCCTGCCGCCCTTTTCGCAACGCCAGGCATCACTCGCGTTGAACAGTCTACCTGCCGCAAAATCGTTGCCGGAAAGAATTAAAGCAAGATACGCCTGTCTATTGGCGCGTCTGCATTGCTGGCCGAAAACATCAGACGCCGCGCAACGTGAGCTGCAATATGGAGAAGCCATGTTGCAGTATCTTCCTGACGAACCGGAAGACTATTACGAACTCGGCAATGCGCGTTTTCAGCTGAAGTTTCGCGATTCCGTCGTTGGCGATTCCTTGTTTCGCCTGGCGAAATCCAGACTAACCAATGGAGAAGCAAACGAAGCCCGCAAGTTGCTGAGACTGCACGTTTCGATTCTGCCCGAACACGTGCCCACAAACCTGAGCGCAGAAAACATTTCGTCCATCAATACTCTGAACGACCTGATCCGTCAGTGATCAAGGCAATCGAAGCCATGACGGTTTCGTTTCATCAATGAAAGTGTTCGGCCGCGCCCACTGCAACTGTACCCTCCGGTACGCCTCCAACCTGAAACCTTGCCTGCACCTTCATGTTTTGCAGCGATAGAATCGTCAGCACGCCATCACCCGGATTGGTAATCACTGCGTGTCGGCCATACGCGTCGAAACACACTGAATGATGGCCGTGCGAACCATCGACTTTGCTGGAACCGACCGGCATGGTCAGCTTTACAACTGCGTCTGAAAAGTCCTGGTCGCGATTCGGATCAAGCTCCACAATCGTCAGCATTTCCTGAACACTGCTGGCCGCATCAATGCGATCCTGAAACATAAACGCGTAACGCTTTCCAAGAGACAGCGCTACCTGCGGATCTGTGAGACTCAAGCCATCGGCCACTGAAATGGGCAGCTTAACCACCGATGGTGCCGACATAGCAGCATTGATCAAACAAAACGACGACGAGCTGCCGCTGCCGGTTGTAAACATCACCCAGTTTCGTTGACTGGCAAAAGCTGAAGTTCGCAGTGGTTCGCCGGTATCTGCATCCTGCCCCAGCGAAACTGCGGTCGCACTAACACCAGTCTGCGAAGCGGACGTATCTGCATTGACCCAGCAAATACCATCCGCCGGCGCGAAAAACACCTTCCCGGTATTCGCAGTGGCTCCCTGAATCGAGCCGCTGGGAAGATTGAATGAGTACGAAACCTGATCACCTCTGCCGCCCTGAAGATTAACCACGTCTACTCGACCTGCGTCATCGCCGGCAGCATCATTCCATGTGGCATAGCAGACTGACTTGTCAACAACAGCCAGTGCTCCACCTCCACCACCTGGAAATGATCGAACGGTGCTGGTCGAGCCGTACGTTTTCAACTGTTGAGGCGTAGCCTGAATGAAGCCGTGTTTGACTTCGCTGGCCAGGTAAAACGTGTCGTCGTAAACAGATAATGCCGAGGGGTTGCCCTGTTGTGTGTTTAGTTCCCTGCTTTTCACTTCGGGAACGCGTGTATACTTCCAGTGGTTGTGGCTGCCATGAGGTTCTTCAAAAGCACCTGATTCAATTGCCAGCCAACCACTGTCAAGGCCGTCATTTTCACCACGGCACACGCCAACCATCAGTATGCCACCCGCGTAGCTGATTGAACCAACTGACTGCTTAGCAGCGTCAAGTGCCGGGAACCCTTTGATCCAACCTCGATTTAGATTCCATTTGTTTGCCGTGGTTAAATCTGCGTACGACAGTTTTTCGGTTTCGCGATCGCGCCAAAACAATCGAGTGATCGTGGTCGGCCTCACAGTCTGAGCTGACGCAGTTGAGCACTGGCTGAACACTGCGGCTACAAGCGTGACGGCAATTGGTGCAATCGCGAACAAACGTGCACTTCTAAATTTTAAAGACATCAAGGTATTCCTCTGTTTGAGTGTCGGTGTCGTAATGTAGTTGACACGGCTTCCACGCTGAAGTGTGGCTGTCTAGATCAACGTGGATCAGCTCAATTGCATGATCGCTGACCGTAAAACACCGTGAAAACGTGCAGTGGCGACCCGGCAAAGACATTACAGAACGCCAGAAGCAGAACGAAAACCGCTTAGGCGAACTTCCCAATACAAGCACGACCCGCGAGCGAGTAAATTTAGCAATGCCTGAATTCACTTGCTCAGCCTGGCTGCCTGCGAAGTTTAGGGCCGCCTCTGGAAAACACGCTGCCTAATTGTACGACCTGTGCAATTAGGCAACAGAAACGTCGACGCTGAGTGCTCCGCTGTTAAGCCAGCTGATTCGTCAAGGAATCGGATTTTGCAGAATCCGTCATACAGGCAGAATTCCGCTACAAACCACACGATTCGCTGTCACTGACCCAAATTCGGTGGTATTTAGAACATGAGCCACCCTTCCACTTGGCACATTCCATGCCCAACAAAAAGGCTCGTTTATCACCAAATCCGCTACCACTAAACCAAACTGACGCAGTTATCGAACACTCCGCGGTGGGGACCACCCACAGTAAGGTAATCTCTACCGTTTGGTTAGTTTTTTGACGACGAGCCAATCTGTATGAGCTACGCTTGGAATGCTAGTTGCGTGGCAAATCAGGCCATTCACAGTTGCAAATTGCTTCACACGTCGACTTAAAGTCGCGAAGGACAATGGAAATGGTGGCGGGAAACATAATGCGGATTCATGGCGCCGGCGGCAACCACTTCTCAGAAGTCAGGTTGATCGATACGGCGGAATTGCGTCTCGCTGAAATTGTTGCCGGGACACAACCTTCCTGCGTCGGTGTGCTTCGAGATCGCTTAACAGGTTCGATTGATGAATTCGGCATTTCGCTAAGCACCGGGCCAGCCCAGGTGTGCATGGCAATTGAAGAAGCGTTGGCAAATGCTTTCTACCATGGCAATCTGGAACTTGATTCAAAATTAAAGGAAGACGGATCCAATCGCTTTAGTGACCTTGCCAAACAGCGATGCCAGCAGTCGCCCTGGAAGGACCGTGAGATTCGCATCACAGAACTTGTCACACCGTATGGAGTATGGTTCACAATCAGCGACGAAGGTCGGGGCTATAATGTAGCATCTGCGATCAAACGCATTGAAGATCCTATGAGCATCCTGTCGAGCGGTCGTGGCCTGGTAATGATGAAGGCTTTCACCGACCAACTTGTATTCAACCATTGCGGCAACGAAGTCACGCTGGTTATCTACAGCAATCGCAACATAGACGTAAAAGAACTTTTACAGGAACGCGTTCGAACTCGATCGCTCAAAACCAGAAGACGTTCACTCATTTGAATATCATTGAGCGAGACGTCGAACCCATTCCAGTGGAGACGATATTGGTAATTTTTGCTGAAAACAATTCGAACAACAGCTTTTCGATGGCTGACACGTGCACCGATGCATTCGGAATAATGGCGCCGTCGCAGGTCGAACCAGGCAGAGGCTGCCTGCTGCAGATTTATCCCGCCAGCAGTAACTCTGAACTGATCCGCCTCGGACGTGACCGGACACTGATCGGCCGAGATACGAACTGCAACATCACGATCAATGATCATGCCGTTTCAAGAGTACACGCGTCCATTGACCTTGCCGGCGCAAGCTACTTTGTAACAGACCTGAACAGCACAAACGGGTCGTACGTCAACGATCAGTTGCTGCGTGGACGAATGCCGCTGGAAGGTGGTGAGCTGATTCGCATTGGCGGCTGTATTCTGAAGTTCATGTCATCCACGGATGAAGAAGCCAACTACCATGCGGTTGTGCATGAACTGATGATTCGAGATTCTCTTACGAATGCGTTTAACCGCAGCTATCTGATACCGCTCATCGAAAAAGAACTACAGCAGTGTCGCTACAACGATCAGCAGGATTTCCGTAATCCTGCTGGATATTGATCACTTCAAAAACATCAATGACCAGCATGGGCATCTTGTCGGTGACGAGGTACTACGAATTCTGTGCGAACGCATTCGCCATGAACTCCGAAGTAACGACATGCTGGCTCGGTTTGGTGGTGAAGAGTTTGTGATCGCCTGTCGCCGGACTTCGACCAAAAAAGCGGAAAGAATGGCAGAAAGAATCCGACTCGCCATTTCTTCATCCACGTTTCAAACGCAGTCTGGGCCAATCAATGTCACCTGCAGCCTCGGCGTTGCAGAAAGCAACGGCATCCGGTTTACGACATGTGACGAACTTATTTCCGCGGCCGACGCACTATTGTACAAAGCCAAAGGCAACGGACGAAATCGAGTTCAGGTCTTCGACCCCAGTGAAACGCGCACTTCACGGCCCGACTCACCGTTGGTGTGAACGACGCCGCATCCAGCCGACATTCTTCTGCCGAATACTGCCCAAACACTCTATGCCGAATCGATCCACTGTTCCGCCCGGTCGAAATTCAGGCTTCGGGTGTTCTTTTAGCAGTCTTTCCGGGTAGACTTGAGGGCCTCAAAGTCCCACCCAGACTGTCAAGACCACCTGCCATGCCCCCAGTTCCACAGCATCAGACATTCGCACTTACAACGTTGGCACAAGTCGTGTTTACGCCAGCCGCCCTGTGCATCGTTGCCATCACGCTAATGTCCTCAAGTCTGTTAGCTGATCAGGATAAATCGCACGCCCGGCAACTCCAATATTTTGAAACTCATATTCGCCCACTGCTTCATACAAAGTGCGTGAAGTGTCACGGCGAAAATCAGCAAAAGGGCGAGTTGCGACTGGACTCCCTGGAAACACTGCTGAAGGGTGGAGAATCCGGACCGGCAGCTGTTGCGGGAAAACCAGGCGAGAGTCTCTTACTGGAGGCAGTGCGCTACGAATCGTTCGAAATGCCTCCGGACAAACCACTCGCGCCCAAAGAGATCGCTTATCTCGAACAATGGATCGCCGATGGTGCAGCATGGCCCCAATTGGATGGCACCTCAGTGCGACTTTCAGGCACCACGTTTTTACCCGAAGAACTCAATTTCTGGAGCCTTCAGCCGTTAACGCAGGCAACGCCGCCAACAGGTTCGATACACGGGGGCAACAACAGCGTAGATCGATTTATTGCCGCAAAGCTGGATGCAGCAAACGTGCAACCTGCTCCAAAAGCGGAAGACGACGTGCTGGTGCGACGTTTGTATTTTGATCTGCTGGGTGTTCCACCATCGCCGCAGGACTTCTCGGATTTCGCTTCCGGAATTGCCAAAGATCGTTCGGAAGAAACCAATTCCAACTCCGCGGCAGACGCCGAATCGTTCGCCAGGCAATATTCCGCACTGGTTGAAACATTACTGGACGATCCTCGATACGGAGAACACTGGGGCCGCTACTGGCTGGACATTGTGCGATACGCCGAATCGGATGGTTTCCGAGCCGACTTCTACCGCCCCGATGCATGGCGATACCGCGATTATGTGGTCAACGCGTTTAACGACGACAAACCATACGACCAGTTTGTGACCGAACAACTGGCAGGTGACGAAGTCGCTCCGAATAGTGCAGAAGCTTTGGTCGCGACCGGATATCTGCGAACCTATTTGTACGAATACAACCAGCGCGACGCACGCACTCAGTGGCAGGATATTTTAAATCAGGTCACCGACGTCACAGGCGAAGTGTTCCTCGGTTTAGGAGTCGGCTGTGCCAGGTGCCACGACCACAAGTTCGACCCTATCCTGCAGGAAGACTATTATCGTTTGCAGGCGTGCTTCGGCACAATGACTCCTCGCGATGATATCCCCGCCGCTGATCTTGCAGACCGACAGCAATACTCACAACAGTACGAGGCCTGGCTGGCAAAAAGCGCCGATCTGCGATCACAGCTCGAAAAAATTCGCGGGCCCTATCGGCAACGTACCGCCAAGGGTGCCATTGAACGCTTTCCTGAAGACATCCAGTTGATCATGGCAAAACCAATCAGCGAACGCACGTCCCTGGATGCGCAGCTGGCCGATCTTGTCGACCGTCAGATTGTGTTTGATCAGGAACGACAAAAGATCAAAGACGAAGACAAAAAACGCATCGACGAACTGGAAAAAGAGATCGCGGAAATTTCCGGCAAGGAACCGTCGAAACTTCCAGCGGCCATGACGGTTTCAGATTTAAGCACGACTCCTCAGCCAATTCATCTGGCTGCCAATCCCAACCGCAAACCAGTTCTCGCTGGCGGATTCTCTATTCTGGATCCGTCTCCCTTCGCATTGCACCCGGCCAATAATTCCACCGGACAACGGACGGCTCTGGCGAATTGGATCACCAGCCAGGACAACCCGTTAACGGCGCGAGTCATCGTGAATCGTATCTGGCAACACCACTTTGGCACAGGACTGGTCACAACAGCGAGCGACTTTGGAAGCCTTGGCGGACGCCCCACTCACCCGGAACTTCTCGATTGGCTGGCAACTGAATTTATGGCTAACGGATGGAGCATCAAGTGGCTGCATCGGCAAATTTTGAATTCCGCAACATGGCAAATGTCAGCCTTCCATCCTAATACCGAACACGCAGAAAAAGTTGATCCAGCTAACGCGCTGCGATGGCGGTTTGATGTTGGTCGCCTGAATGCAGAACAGGTTCGCGACGCGATGCTGGTGGCTTCTGGTGAGCTGCTTTCCGAACAGGGCGGACCATCAGCGGAACACACAAGTCTGCGAAGATCGCTGTACCTGAAGGTTCTGCGTAATCAGCCGGAAGCCTTACTGAAGTCTCTGGATGGCGTCGATGGCTTGAACAGCATCCCCAAACGCAGCACCACGACAACTCCAACTCAGGCGTTGAATCTGATGAACGGTGAATGGGTTCGCACACGTTCGGCGGCAATGGCCAAACGTGTTCTTGAAGAATCGTCAGACACAGACCTGACCGCTATTGCTGAAACCGCTTTCCGCGTCGCGATTGGTCGCGGAATAGAATCTGCCGAAATTCCTGTTGCCGTGCAGTTGATGAACGATGCTATGCAAAGCGAAGGTATTCACGAGCTCGAACAATTCGGATCACTGGTTGAATCCGCCGGAACTTCTCTGCGAGTTGGAGACAAGTCTCCGCCGCCTTTGGCAACTTCCGGAAACGCCCCGGCCATCAAAGCACCTTTCACGACAATCGCAATCTTCAAGCTGGATTCGCTGTATGCGGACGCCACGGTCCGCACCATCATTTCTCAATGGGACAGCAACAACAGCAATCGCGGCTGGGCGATCGGTATCACCAGCGAAAAATCGGCCTACAAACCTCGCAACCTGATTTTGCAGGTGGTGGGCGATGAAGGCTATGAAGTTGTCGCATCGAATCTGCGTCCTGATCTAGATCAAACCTATGTGCTGGCCGTCAGCGTAGAACAGTCGGACGGCGGAAAGGCTCGGGCAGATTTTTACCTGAAGCCTTTGAACACAGAATACGGCAAACCGGCATTCGCTCAGGTAGAATTCAAGACAACGGCAGGCATCACCGGACTGGTTCCTGTAGCTTTGGGAGGCCGCACAAAACAAAGTCGTCAGCGCTGGGACGGTCAACTGGATCAAGTCGCCATTTTCGACAAAGTACTGTCAGCAAAATCTGTCGAAGAACTGTTCGCAGCACAGTTGAACACCGATATCGTCGCCGCAGAATCGCCGATCGCGTTTTGGACGTTCGATAACGCCGACCAGCCTCTGGCCGACACGACGTCGCATCAACATCAACTGAATTCAACAGACGGACCTTCGTTGAACCCGCTGGAACAGGCTGTGGCAGAACTATGCCAGGTACTTCTGAATTCCAACGAGTTCGTTTACATCGATTGATACTGCACTGCAGACACACCAGACATAGCCAGACCCAATGAACACATATCACTCACGACGCGAAATGCTGAGCACTGCCGGCATGGGTTTCGGTGCTTTGCCACTGGCCGCCATGCTGGGTCGTTCGGCTCAAGCTGACGTCAGTTCAACGGCAGCAGTCGTCCCACACCGAAAGACTCACGCCAAAAGTGTAATCTTTCTATTCATGGAAGGTGGCCCCAGTCACATTGATCTGTTTGACCCAAAGCCACTGTTGCATAAACTTCAGGGACAGTCGCTGCCGGATTCCTTTGAAAAACCCGTCACTGCGATGGGCGAAGTCAATTCGCCATTGCTGGCCGATAAACGCAAATGGAAGCAACACGGCAATAGCGGACTGTGGATTTCCGACTGGTTGCCGCACACATCAAAGTGCGCAGACGATCTGGCTGTGATTCGTTCCTGCTGGAGCAAAGGCATCAACCATGCGGGCGGAGTGTGTTCCATGAACACCGGTTCGCCGATTGCCGGACGCCCTTCTCTGGGAGCATGGGTCACCTATGGCCTCGGCAGCGTTAACGAAAATTTGCCAGCGTTCGTCGTGATGCAGGACACTGACGCAGCCGTCGTCAACGGTACTAGAAACTGGGGAACCGGTTTCATGCCGGCCGTCTATCAGGGCACGGCGTTCAATACGTCTGGCAATCCAATTTCGAATTTGAATCGGCCCAAAAGCGAAGACGAAGCGGCTCAGCAGCGCAAGCTTGGCATGCTGGACTTTCTGAATCGTCGCCACGCTGCCGAACGACCTCAGCAAACAGAACTGGAAGCTCGAATTGCCGGATACGAACTGGCCTTCCGCATGCAGACTTCCGCCCCGGAAGCCGTCGACCTGTCCGCCGAAACTGCCGAAACACAGGCCATGTACGGGATGGACGAAAAACCGACCGCGACATTCGGCCGGCAGTGTCTGCTGGCTCGCCGACTGGTAGAACGAGGCGTCCGATTTGTGCAGCTTTATCACGGCGCCGGCAGCAAGTGGGATTCTCATTCGGCCATCGAAAAAAACCACACCAGCCTCTGTCAGCAAACCGACAAGTGCGTGGCCGGCTTATTACAGGACCTGAAACAACGTGGCCTTCTGGAAGACACTCTGGTTATCTGGGGCGGCGAATTTGGTCGCACTCCAATGAGCGAAAAAGGCGACGGACGGGATCACAACCCCACTGGCTTCACCATGTGGATGGCAGGCGGCGGAGTAAAAGGCGGCCAGACCATCGGTTCAACAGATGAACTCGGCCTGCACGCAGTGGAAGATCGACTGCACGTTCACGACATCCACAGCACAGTCATGTGGTTACTAGGAATGAACCACCAAGAAGTCGTGTACTACGACAAAGGCCGCCCCGAACGGATCGACCAGAACGAGGGCCACCCGTTTACCGGCATCGTCGGCTAACGCCTCACACACCGGGTATCACATGCTGGCACAGCCTGCTTTTCTGGCGCAGCCAGAAAAGATGTCCTGAAATCGCTCCGGTGAATTCGTCTATACCAGCACGACGCGCGAGCGAGTAAATTTTGCAATGGCTGGATTCACTTGCTCGCGCCGCATGCTGGTAAATCTGCGGTTTTAGCACCGCCTCCAGGAACGCGCGGTCTGACGCAAACGGCGGGGCGCCAGCAAGCCCTGCGACGTTCCAGCAGCTCCCCACACTTGTACGGTCCGCTGCGGTCGGCGGTTTCGATCCCGGCAGCTTGTTCAACGACCACATACGATGCCGTAACCGAGCCGCTTTCTGCCATATCCGGACCCTATGATTGGGGTCGCGACTCCGAGATGCGATTCCACCAAATTGATTGCCTTTGCTGTGAGGCGTCCGTAGACTAAAACTCGACGTGGGCGGCGAACTTTTCGCTTACGAGACCACTCAGTTCCACCAGTGGTTTGTAATCTTGTAACGAGACGACAGTATGGATCAGGCAGCGCCATCGACTCTGAACCCCCGAGTTGGTGAATTCATTACAGCCATTCGCGAACGAGTGGCCAAGGTAGTTGTCGGGCAGGATGTCGTTGTTGAACGAACTCTGATCGCGCTATTCACCGGAGGCCACCTGTTACTGCAGGGTGTTCCCGGATTGGCCAAAACGCTGCTGGTGTCTGTACTTTCGAAGACGGTGGATCTGAACTTCTCGCGCATTCAGTTCACCATCGACCTGCTGCCATCAGACATTCTGGGCTCCGAAATTCTGGACCAGCGTACAAGTGAATTCAGAACTCGCAAAGGCCCGATCTTTACCAACCTGCTGCTGGCAGATGAAATCAACCGCGCAGCTCCGAAGGTTCAGGGCGCGCTGCTGGAAGCGATGCAGGAAAAGCGAGTCACCATTGGTGATGAAACGTTTTCTCTGCCTGCTCCGTTTCTGGTTATTGCGACACAGAACCCGGTTGAGCAGGCGGGGACCTTCGAATTGCCCGAAGCTCAGCTTGACCGCTTCATGCTGTGCCATCGTTTGGAATACCCAACTCCGGAAGACGAACGCAGCATTCTTAAACGCAACGCGGGACTCGGCATTCGACGGCGCGATGGTGGTGCCGTTGTCGAAACGGAATTTGACGTGCTGGACAACGAACCGGTTGGAGATGGCGAAGACCTGATTGCCGCCATGGAAGCGGTTCACTGTGTGCATGTCAGCGATACCTTTGTCGAACACGTTGTGAATCTGGTGAATCTGACTCGCAACCACCCGCAACTGGAACTCGGCTGCAGTCCTCGTGCAGGAATTTCAATCATCAAAGCGTCTCGCGCCCGAGCCGTCATTCATGGTCGCGACTATGTGATTCCGGAAGACCTGTTTGCGCTCGCAGAAGACGTCATCCTTCACCGAATTCGATTGACTTACGAAGCGGTGGCGGATGGATTTACCGGGCCGGGAATTTTGAAGTCCCTGTTGGAACAGTTGGGCAGGTGATTTTAGCAGAGTGCCAACAGTGACAGCGTTTAAACTCCATTGAAATCAGGTGCATGCAAGGATACATCGAACAACTTGAAACGCTGGATTCGCGGCAGTTTGCTGTAGCCGTCAAACGGCTGGCGGATAGCCTGAGCTACGGCACAGACCGTTCTCCGTTTCTGGGAAGTGGCGTTGAGTACGTACAGTCGCGGATGTATCAGTTCGGTGATCCGGTGCGGCAGCTCGACTGGAAACTCACGGCAAAGACCGGCAAGCCACATATCAAGGAATTCGAAACTCCAAAGCGGTTGCCGTGCTATCTATTGATCGATACATCGGCCTCAATGATGGTAGGTTCTGCTCCAAAGTCGAAGTACGAAACAGCGTTGTACCTTGCCGGAGGTTTGGGGTTGGCGTGTCTGGATCGCGGCAGTCCGGTGGGCGTACTGGGTGTCGGAGAAACGGATCTTCATATCCGCCCGACTTTGGGACGCGATCAGATACTTCAATGGCTGCTGAAACTACGCCGGTTTCGTTACGACGAACGCACGACTCTTTCCCGCCGACTTCGCGAAATTCAACCAGGCCTGCTAAATCGAACTCTGTTGATCATACTCAGCGATCTTCACGACGACGGCGCCCTGCCCCTGATTCGTCAACTTAATCAGCGCCATGAGTGTGTTGTCATTCAACTGCGCGACCCTGCCGAAGATGGCATTTCCGGCAGCGGATTTATCCGTGGAATTGAAGCGGAAACTGGTCAGCAATTTGTCGCTCCGGTCGGTCGAAGTCGGGTATCTCAGGAAACCACCGTGCGAGAATTGCGACGAGGAGGAGTCGACCATTTGCTGATCCGCACGGAACAGCCTTACGCGCATTTAATGCGGCACTTCTTTGCATCACGAGGCATCTTCAGCCGAGGTGCTCGATGATACACAGCAATGCAAAGGCGACAAACGATTCGCGGCTGCACCTCAAAACAACCATACAGACAACGCTCGCGAGAACACTGCGCGCTCCTCACCGCGGGCGGCTGGGGTATGTCGCAATTGCCACACTTACATTGGCGACCGTATTCGCGAACGGAGTGCCTGCCGTCGCCAATGAATCAGTGCCAGCCGCCAGAATCGAAGGCGACAGCAGTGTTGATGTTAATGTGGGCATGAGCGGATTTTTGAAGCAGGTCGTCCTTCCCGGAACGGAACTGACAGTCCGCGACGTTGATCCGCGTCGCAGCCCGATCGCTCTGCGAATTGATCAGGTGTATTCTCACGGCGACGACTTTCGCTACGACCTGACGTTCTTCGGCCTGGAACCAGGCAGTCATAACCTGACGGAATATCTGGCTCGAAAAGATGACAGTTCCACGGAGGATCTGCCGACCATCGCGATTAACGTAAGGTCAATTCTGCCTGTTGATCGATTCGCCCCGTCCGAGCCGACCCAGGATCTGATCACTCGAATCGGCGGTTACTACACCGTGATGATTCTGGCATTGCTTGCCTGGGTGCTGGGTCTATTGGGCATTCTGCTTGTGGGGCGATTAAAACGGGCGGCGGCCGCGAGCAACACTGGTGCTGCAGTTTCGGAAGTTGGTCAGATTCAACTGTTGCTGAACCAGGCAATGGCCGTTGGCGAACTTTCTGCAGAACAGAAGGCCGATCTGGATATGCGAGTTCTAAATTTTTGGCGTTCGCGACGCGATCTTTCCGGAATGGCGGTTGCTGAGTCCCTGATAAAGCTGAAGCAGGACCAACAGGCCGGGCCACTGCTAAAGGGTCTGGAACGCTGGTTCTACAGCCGCGAAATCCCAGGCCGCGATGACATCGTGGCTCTGTTGAATCCGATGTCCAATATCGTCTGTGAGAAAAACAAGCCTTCCGCAACCGAGGTTTCGACCACGCCAATCGGAGGAGAAGCCTCGTGAACACAGCCGACGAGTCAATATCCGACTGGGTAACAGATTCCGGCCTCGACTTCTCTGCGCCGCTGCCTCTCGTCGCGCTGTGCTTTATTCTGGCAATGCTGTTTATCGCGTGGGTCTGGAAACGTGCTGGGCGTCGAATCGCCGTGCCGTATGACCATAGTTCCCAGGCTGCTGGTCGAGGCTGGTGGGTGCTGCTGACATCTGCCGAAACTGTGCTGCCAGTTCTTGTGGGGATTGTGCTGCTGATTCTGTGCAACCCGCTAACATCGGGAACTCCCGTTGAGCAGCGATCGGTTTCCAACATTCAGTTTTGCGTGGACTCGTCTGGCAGTATGACGGCTCAGTTCGGTGAGGGTAATCGCTATGACGCATCAATGGCCGCCATCAATGACTTTCTGAATTACCGCAAAGGTGATGCGTTCGGACTGACATTTTTCGCGTCCGCAGTTGTGCATTGGTGTCCATTAACAACCGACAGTTCCGCCTTCCAGTGCGCTATTCCCTTTATGAAACCCGACCAGCAACGAGCCATCGGCGGAGGAACGCGAATCGGCATGGGACTGCTGTCGTGCCGCGATGTGCTAAACGCTCGCGACGATGGCGACAAAATGATCATCCTTGTTTCCGATGGCCAAAGTGCCGACTTGATGGGCGATCGTGCGGAACAAATTGCAAAGCAGCTTCGCGAGAGCAACATCACAGTCTATGGAATTCACATCGGTGGCGGCGAGGTGCCTCAGGAAATCCTGACCATCACGTCAATCACCGATGGAGAAGCGTTTCTGCCGGGAGACATCAATGCCTTCGAAGGTGTCTTTCGCAGGATCGATTCTATGCGGCCAGCAAAAATTGAAATCGTGGAATCAGAAAAGATCGACCACTTCCGGCCGTGGTGCATATCGGGGCTGGGAATGCTGGGCGTGTGGTCTCTGTCTCTGCTGGGACTGAGGTACACGCCATGGTAGACGTTTCAGCAAATAATTTCCCATGGGCCCTGGCAGCGGCGGTTGTATTCGGTTTAGTGGTGGGTCTCGCGGAATTGCTGCAGACTCGGCGAATGGTTCGGATTGGCACGCTGGCCTTCGGTCCGACAGGTCGGCCCGCATCGTGGGTGGTCCTTGTTCCATTTGCGCGAACCATCGCTGCGGCAGCGCTGGCGGCGGCACTGGTCACGCTGATGTTGCTGGAACCGATGTCACACCGAAAAGATGGTTCAGAGGTTGCCTTCGAAAAACTGAAACACGTGGTAATTGTGCTGGACGTGTCGCCAAGTATGAGACTCAGGGACGCCGGAATGACGGGCGAACAAAGTCGAATGATGCGTGCCCGCGAAGTAATGGAATCGTACTTTCAGCGAGTTCCCATGACTGAATTTCGCGTATCCGTAATTGCCGTTTACACGGACGCTTTTCCGGTGGTGGAAGACACGAAGGATCCGGCTGTCGTTCGTAATATCCTGAACGACCTGCCGATGCATTTTGCGTTCGTTCCCGGCGAAACAGATCTATTTTCCGGCATTCGCAAGGCCGCCGAACTGGCTCGAGGATGGAGACCGAGAAGTGCGACCGTAATTTTGGTTACCGATGGCGACACCGTGCCATCCACTGGCATGCCAAAAATGCCCGCATCAGTTTCAGAAGTCGTGGTGGTGGGAATCGGCGATGTGCAGAAAGGGTCGTTCATTAATGGAAAAAACTCGCGGCAGGACGTTTCGACTCTGCGACAAATAGCGGCACGTCTAGGCGGGGTTTACCACAACGGAAACGAAAAACATCTCAGCACAGCACTCCTCGATCGGCTGACGGAACAAATGGATGGAGAATCACGCATTCAGTTAACCAGTCGCGAATTTGCCCTGATTGCGGCCGCCGCATCAATTACTATTCTGGCTCTGATTCCCCTGATTCTGCACTACATGGGAACCAACTGGCAACCCGGAATTCGCAGTCATGGGTCGCAGCATCAAATCGCCGGGCCAGGCCGAACCAGTGAAACTTCAGCGAACCGTCGAATCGGTATCGAACATCAACCGGTGTCCGGATAACATCGACAACAGTAAACAGTAAGAGGACTCTAATTCGCCAATCACCACCTCTCACAAGGACACCACGCAATGCGTCGCACGTTTTTAGTTGGCTGGATCATGCTGCTGCCCATCGGCGGGCTGTATCACATGGTCGCCGGACCGCATCACCGGGAAATGGACTCAATTGGCGAATCGCTGGCGAATGCACGTCGCCTGGTCGCAGAAGAAGAATGGCACAAAGCCGTGCCGAAATTCGAATCCGCTTTGGAAAACCTTCCGGAAGAGCTGGTTGCCGAATCGCGGCTGCTGCGATTGGAACTGGCTCATGCCAAAATGAATGCTGCCAAATTGCCGGAAGCACATGGCGAACTCAAAGAACTGCTCGACGAACTTCTGGCAGACAAAACGACCAACGGAACACTTGAACAGCAGGTTCGTGAGTCGCTGGCGAATTCACAATTCTACATGACCTGGCTGATGCGAATGGAAGGCATGGCCGCGAGTGAATGGGAGCCGGAAATCGAATCGGCCCGGCAAAATTATCGCATGCTCGCCGAGAACGCCGAGCAGTCTGGCCAGACAGAAACTGCCACCAAACAAAAAGAAAATCTGGAAGCCGCCATTCGACTCGCGCGGCTGGATCTTGGCGAACTGCAGGGCCTGCCACTTCCTAACCAGTGACAAGGTTGCGGAACCAAGCGCGGTCGCGCTAGACGAGCATCAAACAATCCTAATCAGGCGCCTGCGGACAATCGTGGAGCAACAGCAGGTCCACCCGCTGACGGAGCTGGATCGTAAACTGAACACGTCCGCTGTCACACTTTCAGTTATAACGAACTGAACTGGCTAACCGCAGGACGCGGGTTTCCTTATTTTGCATCTTGTTTGGCTTACCATGAAACTCGGTCAATTCCTCACGTTTGCGAGCGTGCTGTTGGCGGCGAATTGCGTTGCCTTTAGCCAGACTTCCGTGCCAGCTCGGCGAATCATAATTTCACCGGGCAGCCTTCCCAATGTCAGTCCACTGATGACGATCGGTAGTGCTGAAGCCATTGAAGCAGCCGCGTCAGCTGCTGCACAAGCGATAGCAGCTGACGCCTCCGATCAACCAGCCGCAAATCCAGAGCGTACAAAGAATCGCACGGCAGTGCTTAGCGAGCTGACGTTTGATCGCAGGCCATCCGCCATTCTAAAAGCCTGGTCGACGCCGTTTAAGGAAGACGCTGACGATTCGGACAGGACTGAAAAAAAAGAAACAAAAACGGAAGAACCGACGTCTGCCGCTGAACCCGATCCGGATAAGCCGCTCACAGAAGCAGAGCAAAAAGCAAAGGACACTGCGGACAAAGCGAGAGCTGCGGCGGATGAACTGGCCAAAGAAATCAAACAACTAACAACCGACGTCAAACTGCTTAGACGAAATGTTACTCTTGGCGATTGGCCAGCCGTCAGTACGTTTATTTCCGGTCTTGGAAAAGAAGAACCTGAAAGCATTTTTCAGCAACTGCTGCAGTCTCTGGTTGTGGGACCTCCCGACCAGCCTAAGACTCGCAACGGCATGATTATCGGCGAACGGAATGTCATTCGAGCAGCCGATGTGCTGGCACTGGCTGAATTATGCCCAACGGAAAAACTGGAAGACACACACATTGCTTTGCTGGGGCAACTTGCAAACCTGTGCCAGGTTGAAGGCCAGGCTGAATATATTTTTCTCGAAGCACTGAAAGAACACGTCGCTGCAGAAAAGGAAGGCCAGAAGCTGAACAAGCGTGCCGCCGCTCGCATTCTGTTCGCTGCACAACGCATCGAACAGGCTCAGTCGTTTCTGCCCACCGTTGAAGACGCCGCCAAAGAAAACGACGTCGAAGCACTGGACGTCCTGACTGATGTGTATCTAAGTCTGTTTCAGCGCGAAACCGAAAAGCCGCTGTTGGAACAATCGTGGTATGCGGCCCAGGCACTGTTGACCAATGAAAAATCTGACGACGCTCAGAAGCAGAAAGCAATGCAACGATGCGTGCAGCTGGTGCCTTTGCTTCGAGAAGAACTGGGGCAGCAGTGGCTGACCGACAGTTTCACCAGCGCGCCAGAACGTGGCATGGAAATTCTTGCCGGCATTGGCGGTGCATCGGCGAGCTCCATGAAAGATCAACCACAGGATCCGAGCGAACGAGTGGCCACATTGAAGTTGCAGCAAACCGCTGTGGCAGCCCTGCTGAAAACCGCTCCGGAAAAGGCGGAAACATGGGGTTCAACGCTGCACCTGCTGGCCAGTAACTGGTTGCGTGAAGCCACCTATTCGCGACAGTATGATTCCAGTTCTCAACGCGGACCCAGCATGACGCGAGACATCTATGGAAACTACTTCTGGTCCAACACCAGTTCCAGCAGCGTGCCGCCAGCCGGCATGCCACAACCAATCAAGTCTGGCGAAGTACTCGACGTGCGACCTGGCAAGGAATGGCTGAAATTTCTGGAACCCGGCTACCAATCGCAGTTCTCTATTGAAACCGCTCGACTGCATTTGCGAGTCAAAGAAGAAGAAGCTGCGTTTCCATATATCGAACAGCTGGCGGAAACTCACAAGGACGAAGCGACAGAACTTGTGCAGGAATTTCTGGACGTCTGGGCGACCAATCACGATCCCAACACAGAATCTCAACGTTCCAGCATTTACATGTTTAGCTACGGTTTCAGCCAGCGCGCCAGCGGAATACCGTTAACTCGCAGCCGCCAGATACGAAACCTTGATGAACTATCTGGCTGGGTGGCACGAATTCGCCAGCTGCCACTGGATGAAGTCCAAGAAAGCTGGATTTCGGCCGCGTTTACTCGAGTTCACAGTTCGGCTGAAGTCTTTCAGCAAAGCGATCTGGAACGCGTGTTCGGCAACATCAATGGCATGGAAGCTGATACTCTGGCGGCACTTTTGCAGACCATGCGAAACAACCTGTCCGGCATCTGGAGAAAGCCTGAAACACAACAGCAAAGCAGCACAAATCGGAAACAGAAAGAAATCGAAGCGGAAGTCGTCAAAGGTTACGAAGCCGCTCGGGTGCTGCTGAACAAAGCTCTGGATGATCATCCCGACAGCTGGGAACTGCGGCTGGTGAAAGCGGCCATGATGCACGATGAAAACGATTATCGAGGCGAATTGCAGAATTCCTCGGACTTCGCCACCGCACGCAAATCAGCTCTAGCCGCCTTTGCTAATTCGGTGAACGCTTACTCAGCCAGCGTCTCAGACTTAAAGGAAAGCGAATACAGCATCGAACCGTTCCAGTATTGGTTCTATGCCGCTTTGGGAGCCTCCGATCTGGATCAGATCAACCAGGACAAACTGCCCGTGTTAAATCAGATCCCATTGATCAAAGCTGCTTTTGAATCTCTGCCGCAGGATTGCCGAGCGAAACATGTTTCGATGTTTGCGAACGACCTGTTCACCCGCATGAGTCGAGTGAACCCGGGCGTAAAATTCCGCTATCTCCGCGAAGGTCTGTCGATCGTTGGCGACCACGAACAGGCTCGTGAAGCTCAGAAGGTACTCGATTACTATCAGGATCTGGTGACCGAAATCAAGCTCGAAACCATCGTCGATGGCAGCACAGCGGTGGGCCATGAGCAGCCGTTTGGGGTATACGTCAATCTGCGACACACAAAGGCCATCGAACGAGAATCCGGCGGCTTTTCCAAGTACCTGCAAAACCAAAACAACGGCAGCTATTACTATAACTACGGTCGGCCGACGGAAAATTATCGTGAGAAATTCGAGCAGTCAGCTCGAGACGCGCTCGACGAACACTTCGAAATTCTGTCCGTTACGTTTCAACCGGAAACTGTAACATCTCGAGCCACCGCACAGGAAGGCTGGCGAACAACGTCGTACGCCTATGTCCTGCTGAAAGCTCGAGGTCCGGAAATCGATCGCGTTGCTCCGTTGAAACTGGATCTGGATTTTATGGACACCACGGGCTACGCCGTGCTGCCCGTGGAATCTCAGGCGTTACTAGTCGATTGTACAACCTCAACGCCTGATACACGTCCTTTCGAGAAGCTTGCGATCACGCAGACACTTGACGAACGTCAGGCAAAGGACAACAAACTGATTCTGGAAATCAAAGCGACCGCTCAGGGACTTGTCCCAGGTCTCGACGAAATTCTCGACCTGTCGTTTGCCGACTTCGAAGTCACCGAAACGGAAGACAACGGACTGTCCGTAACACGATTCGATCCGGAAGAAATCGAACCCGTCATCGCATCGGATCGACTGTGGACGCTGACACTCAAAGACAGAGATTCAGCAGCCAAAAAATCGCGGCAGTTCATGTTCGCGTCCGCGTCCGTCGCAGCGTCTGTCTCCGAAGAAGTCTGGCAAAGATACAATGACGCGGATCTGATAGTTGTCGACCAGGCCGTCACTCTTCAGGAATCCTATGACGAACCAGCTGGCACCGGACTCTACCTGGGCCTTGGAACTGTCGCTCTGCTGGTTTGCGGATCCGGACTTCTGTGGTGGTTATACAGAAAGCCTCAACAGGCACACGTCGCCAGCCACCGGTTTGAGCTTCCGGACAACGCCACGCCATTTAACGTGCTGTCATTGCTGAAAGACATCGAACGCAACAATGGCCTGACGCCGGAAAGCAAGCAGGATCTGGCCATCTCCATTAACCGCATCGAACGCTACTTCTTTGCAGAAGAACGCTCCGATGACGCGCCCAACCTGCAGGAAGTCGCCCAGTCCTGGGTCCACAAAGTCCACAAAGTCCGCTAGGCCGAGACGCCTCGGCGTGGGCGGGGAACGACAGGATAAGTTCACAACGGCAAACGGCCGAGTGGGGCGGTCAGCAAATGATCGGGTCAGAGGCTTCCGCCGAGCAACGCTTCTACGTCACAGCCGCTGTAAACACGCAACATGCCTTTGTGCGGAACTGCTCACGGACTACACAGCGTCACTTGTTGTTTGCAGCTTTCACCGGTGATCGCTGCAACTGCCTGCGTCGTTCATTTTGAACGGGATCAGCCGCCGCGGTGGCTGCAACATGGGGCTGGATTTTCAGCTTCAACCTCTCATAAGCATTCTTTGCGCCGCCGCTAAGCGTTGCGATTTCCAGAGGCTTCATTTCCTTCAGATCATCTCGAGTATCAAAAAAACGACCGTCTGAATACAGCTTGTACTGCTGCGTCCTCACCAGCTGCAATGCTTTTTCTCGGACGCCGTCACGATGATACCAGCAGTAAATATAATCGCGAGCTGCCCGGTCACCAGCAGATTGCAGCGTTGGCCAGAAACTGTGACCGTCGACATTCCAGCCGGAATGCCCTGCACTGATGCCAGCGACATCGGCAATCGTCGGCAGCACATCGGAAAAGTCCACAAGGTCGTGTGACACTGCAGCTGCGGGAATCCGCCCCGGCCAATTGGCAATCATTGGCACATGAGTTCCATTGTCCGTGGTACTGCCCTTGCCTCCGGGATAACTGCTTCCATTCAGAATGGACGTGATGCTGGGGTGTGTCCCATTATCGCCGGTGAAGATCACGAGTGTGTTTTCTCGCAACCCGTTTCGTTCCAACTCATCAACAACTTTGCCAACAATCCGATCGACATATTCAACCATGCCTTTGAAGTACTTTTGCTTCCCGATGCCTTTCTCGCCAATCACCGTTTTGTCGTAGTCCGCAGAATCAGGAGTCGGCACGAAGGGAAAATGCGGCAGAATCATAGGATACCAGGCAAAGAACTCTTCGTCCTTATTTCGCTTAATGAAGTCGCACAGGTAATCGCTGACGATGTCCGGCCCAAATTCGCCATCACGGTAGTCCAGCTGTGTACCGTTCACTTCCAGACCCGGATTTGAATACCTCCCCGGTCGTCGATTCAATTGCCAAAGACAATATTCGTCGAAGCCAAAATGCGCCGGAGCATCCATGCCGCCATCCAGTTGCCACTTGCCGACGATGCACGTCTTGTAGCCCGCCGCCTTAAACAGATTACCAAACGTCTTTTGATCCTGATCCAGCACACCGAACCGAACATAGTTTCGGTTGTTGTAAATACCAGTCATAATCTGCACGCGAGTCGGCGTGCAAATTGGCTGAGAATGACAGTGTTGAAACCGCATACCGGTCGCGCCCAGCTGATCAAGCCGCGGCGTGTCATAGGTTTCGCCACCGTTCGAGCGCATGCACTCATATCCCATGTCATCGGCCATAATCAGCACAACATTGGGCCGAGCTGCAAGCACGGTAGGAGAAAACAACACCGCGATCAGATGAAAACAAGTGAAGACGTATAGACGATGCATGACCGGTATCTCGCTAAGACAGGAAGCGCGAACGGAACCGGCCTCAGTTTAACACGATCAACTTAACACGATCAATCAAGCCGCTGTTGCGGGCGGCATGGGGGCGATTGATTTCTGCTGCGCAGGCACGGTCTCAGCCGCTGAATCGTTCGAACGCGTCGATATTGGCAAAACGTCCGATTCAAATACGGCTGGAAACTCGGCAACATGAGGCGGCGAAGCCTGTGGTTCAATTTGGCCGAAACGCCACTGAAAACGCTGCCACCAAGTGAGCTTTGTTTCCCATTCTCTAATCGCCTGACGAAGTTGCGTCACGGTTGGATGCCCCTCTTCGCGTAACTCAGCAAGCACTCCGATACAACCAATCACATGGCCGTCCAGCATCAGGGCCATCGCGAAATTTGCTTTATAGGCTGTAGGCTGTTCTGCCTTCAGCCATGTGCAACCGGGTTTCAGAACCAGAGTGCGATAGGCCCGAACCGCCTGCTGCACATTTCCCATGCGCATCAGACACACGCATCGGGCGTTAACAATTTCAGCAGCTGATCCGCTTTGAACCAGTATCTTGAATGCCGCTTCGAAGTCACCATCAGCAACCAGGCGAGTTGCAGCATTGATGAATGGTTGTTTTGCGGAAGTTGCTGGATGACCAGCCTCCGCCTGCTGCTGTGACGAACGTTCCACCGGTTGCGAACCTTTGTTTTTCATGAGAGCTTTTCTGCCTGAAGAATATGCCTGGATCTGTAACAAATGACCTCAGCAAACATCAATTCACATTTCTGCACAAACCGTACCGTATCGACCGTCAATAAATCGCCCGATGTTTGAAATTGCGGACGTGCAGGAAGTATTGGTCAATGGATAATTTTCATTCAGTCTGGCAGATTTGCGATCAGCCCACTGAGCGATAACTGTTCATCAGCCTGCTGCGAGTCGCCAACGTCAAAGTGCCGTCAGACAGCAAAGAATGTTTCCCGGCAACCACGGACAAATCAAGGCAGCCTCAACAAATGCCAGCCAGACCTGAGCAGCATGTTCTCTGCCAAGCCGGAAGATGTGTGACGAATAACACTTTCGTCCGACCGGGCTTCAAGGCTCTCCGCGAGCTACAGCGAATAGCGAGATTCGTGCCATGAACGGTGTTTCCCGCCACCCAGAACCGGCATCGTATTTTGCTGGTCGTTCTAACTTTGCCGCGACACGTGTTCTTCCAGGGACACTGATTCGCCAGTTGCAGAGGTACATTTGCGGCTATTTCCCAGACTTCGCAGGGTTGCCAAAACCAGCGTGCAACCAGTAAGCGGCAGAACCAAAATTATCATTAATTCGGCAAAGCTGCGACGATATTCATGGCCGGTCGCATCCAGAACCAGCCAGGTCGAATACGCCATAAAGTAGAACAAAAACAATCCGCCTTCCCAGCGGGAAATGACATGCCCCGTTAAGAAAACTGGCAGGCAGGCGACCGCCACCGCCAGCATCACGGGGATGTCGAATCTCAATGCCACGGCATTTACCGCAATTCCATCTGTCGCCACCATGCTCGAAACACCCAACACGCAAAGGATGTTGAACAAATTACTGCCGACCACATTTCCGACAGCCAGCTCGCGCTCGCCGCGCATTGCCGCGATAACAGACGTCATGACTTCGGGAAGAGACGTGCCTGCGGCGACAATTGTGAGGCCGATAATCAGTTCGCTTACTCCAAATCTGGTGGCAATCGACACCGCGCCACCGACCAGCCATTTGGCCCCGAGGCTCAGCAAAACCAATCCTGCCATGATCGACAACGTGATCAAAACCGGCCGACGCTGTCCAGGTAACCCCCCGGAAATCGCTTCTTCAAATTCAGCTTGAACGGCGATCGTTTCGCGGCGACTTTCCCGCACACACCACGTTGTATACGAGACGATTCCGACAAACAGTAGCAGCCCTTCGGTGCGGCTGACTGTTCCGTCACTGCCGAAAAACCATAGCAGCAGAGAAGCTGCGATCATCAACGGAACGTCACGACGAATTAGCCGGCTGGAAACAACCAAGGGGACGATCAGGGCCGAAATACCCAGAATAAACAGCACATTAAAAATGTTGCTGCCGACCACATTCCCTATCGCCAGGTCAGAGGTTCCGGACAACGCCGCCTGAGTTGACACGGCCAGTTCGGGAGCGCTGGTGCCGAATGCCACCACCGTCAATCCAATCACCAGCGGCGAGATTTTCATAACTCGCGCCAGTGCGGATGCTCCGCTAACCAGCAGTTCGCCACCTCCCACGAGAAGTATCAGCCCTGCCATTATTTCCAGACACGGCCACCAAAGTTCCTGCATTGATTTTCCCGCCGCGGCGCTACCAGCGCCTGCAAATTTGGGTTTCATTCGACGGCCGGATAACCGCGATGCTGTTCCAATCGATTCGTCGTGACGCAAAGTGAATGCCGAATTGGCTTTTGTTTTTGCACACGGCGACTCACTTTGTGAACATCAATGGGCCGTTGTCTGATTCAAACACGCCGTTTGAATAAATGAGTCGCCGTTTTTTATTCCGAGCATGCCGTTCGACAAAATCGGGCGACTAAGTCGCACCTCACCCTTTCGGAAGTCCATTTCAGCGAAGCTTCCAAACCGGACTATGCAGCTGACTTAGCTGCTGAACTTGATACGACGGTCGACGAATTGGCGCAGCTTTTGCTGTATTGAAATACGCCGATCCCTTATCGGACAGATGACGGCGATTGATCTAAACAGGCTATCGTTGCGGGTCTGCTTCACACTTTGCTCCGTTTCTGAGACTCGATAAAGCCATCGTATATGCCGTCATCATCCCGGCTGACGTTCGTTCAGTGGACCGTGTGTGTTATCGCGGCCATCGGTTTTGCCTTCGACATCTATGAACTGCTGATGCTGCCGCTGATTGTCCGCTCAGCACTTCAGGAACTCGTGGGAGCAAAACCAGGCACTCAGGAATTCGAATTCTGGGTCGCCATGCTGTTTTTCCTCCCAGCGATGGTCGGCGGTGTGTTTGGATTGCTGGGCGGCTATCTGACTGACCTTTGGGGCAGACGCCGCGTTCTTGTCGGCAGCATTCTGTTATACGCTTTCTCAGCATGTGCGGCTGGCTTTGCCACGTCGATTCATATGTTGCTGTTTCTGCGATGCACAACGTTTATCGGAGTCTGCGTGGAATTCGTAGCGGCCGTGGCGTGGCTGGCTGAACTGTTTCCCGATGCTCGACGTCGCGAAACGGTGCTGGGGTTCACTCAGGCATTCTCGTCGTTCGGCGGCCTGCTGGTGACAGGTGCTTATTATCTGGCGGTTCGCTACGGCGAAAGTTTTCCAGCCATCCACGGCGGACACGAAGCGTGGCGGTATACACTGATTTCCGGTGTCATCCCTGCTTTGCCACTGATTTTGATTCGCCCGTTTCTTCCTGAATCTCCCGAATGGGCAGAACGAAAAGCGGCTGGCACTTTGCAGCGGCCCAGCCTGATGGCTATCTTTGCACCGGAATATCGACGCACGACAATTGTTACAGCGTTGATGTTCGCCTGCAGTTACGGTGCAGCGTTCGGAGCCTTACAGCATACGCCTCGAATTGTGCCGTCGCTGCCGCAGGTAAAGGCCTTAACCGAAGGCAAATCACGGCCGGAACAGAAGAAGATTGAACAACAGGTGGCTGCTGCAGTAAATGGATACCAGGAAGTCGGGGGCCTGGTTGGACGCTTTCTGCTGGCAATTCTCGCGGTGCGAGTTGTCAGTCGTCGCCACTTGCTGAGACTGTTTCAGGTACCCGGTTTGATTCTGATTCCGCTGGTCTATTTTTATCCGGCACGTGACAACCTGGAGCTACTGAAATGGGGCATCTTTGCTGCCGGACTGCTGACGATAGCCCAATTCAGCTTCTGGGGGAATTACCTTCCTCGAATGTATCCAGTGCACTTACGCGGCACGGGTGAAAGCTTTGCAGCAAACATCGGCGGCCGTATGCTCGGCACATCCGCCGCATTGCTGACCACGTGGCTGACAACAGTGATGCCGGACAAGTCCGTCGCGCTGGCAGCAGCGGCGGTCGCAATGGGAGTCTTCCTGCTGGGCTTTGTTCTGTCGTTCTGGCTTCCGGAACCTGTCGATCACCTTGAATAGTCTCGCAGTTGCGGCACCGTGACGGTCACCAAACAGAAGTGAGAGTCCACAAAAGGCGGTCCTGAAATCGCAAATCTACAAGCATGCGGCGCGAGCAAGTGAATACTGCCATTGCAGAATCCGCTCGCACGTCGTGCTGGCACCGACAAGTTAACGGGACCGGTTTTCGGGTCGCTTCAAGCCAGCAATTCCAGCCAGGGGAGAGGAGCGAGTGCCGCAATCGCCGAAGATGCACTCTTTGCCGCTGCATGTGCGTCGTGCATGGCCAGCCGATGTTTAAAAACTGAGTCCGGGTGGCGACAAATCACCACTTGGTTGCAACACAACCGCCTGGCAAAGTACTGTGCATCTGCCATGATTGTTCAACAGACGCTGTTGAACAATCAGGTTCACTCGCCAAACGGGCCTTACACAAAGTCCGCACTTCTCCTGTAGCCTTCCACTCAACATCACTACATCATCATGATTACGATTCCAGCAACACCAATACAATTGCAACATCCGGCAAATGCAGGTCTGCGACCGCCGGCCGACGGTGCTCAACGGCCACGCTGCGGTCAGATACTTCAGCACCTGCAGCACGCGTTTGTTGCAATCATGTTTGCAGCAGTGCCGGTTCACGCCGCCGACACATTGGACCGAACTGAACAACCGGAAGTCCCCAAAGGCAAGATCACAACCGGCATGATTGACAACAGTCAAATCTTCCCGGGCACTCGCCGCGACTTCAGCGTGTACGTGCCAGCTCAGTACAAGGCCGACGAGCCCGCCAATCTGATGGTATTCATGGATGGTGCGGGCTACGCAAATCCCAAAGGTTCGTTTCGCGTCCCCGTCGTTTTCGACAATCTGATTCATCAACAGGCGATGCCCGTCACGATTGCCGTATTCGTGAATCCCGGCACGATTCCGGCAACGGCGGATGGGGCCAAAGATCGCAGCAATCGTTCGTTTGAATACGATTCGCTGGGTGACACCTATTCGAAATTTTTAATCGACGAATTCCTGCCCGTCGCGCTGAAGGGCCTGAGCGTTTCAGACGATCCCGCCAATCGAGCAGTCGGCGGAATTTCTTCAAGTGGAATTTGTGCGTTTACGGTGGCCTGGGAGCGGCCCGATCAATTCGGCAAAGTGCTGAGTCATATCGGCAGCTTCACCAACATTCGCGGCGGCTGGGCTTATCCGGGGCTTGTTCGCAAGACTCAGAAAAGCCCGAAGGCGATCAAAGTGTATCTTCAGGAAGGCAAAGACGATCTGAACAATCTGCACGGCAACTGGCCACTGGGGAACAAGGATCTGGCGGCAGCTCTGCAGTTTGCCGGTTACACCTACAAGCTGGTCATTACTGATGGAGGCCACAGCAGCAAATGGGGCGGCGAAGAACTCCCGAACGCTCTGCGATGGCTGTGGGATGACAACGCAGAATCCACCGACATGCCAATCGTCAATACCAAGCCAGCGTGGGAACCTCATCCTGACGCTGTTGCTCGGGACGGTGTCCCGAAAGGCTCCGTCGAAAAGATGGAACCGTGGGAATCGCAGATTTTCGAAAACACCATTCGTGACTGGTCAATCTACGTACCCGCTCAGTACAACGCCGATCAACCCGCCGCTTTAATGGTGTTTCAGGACGGATTGGGAATGGCCAGTATCAACGGACGCTGGCGAGTTCCGACCGTGTTCGACAACCTGATCGCTGGCGGAGACATGCCGCCCACGATTGCTGTGTTTATCAATCCGGGTCACGATAAGTCCAAGCCTCGACAGAAGGGCAAGCATTCCAATCGCAGTTTCGAATATGACAGTCTGGGTGATCGTTACTCCCGATTTTTGACGGAAGAAATCATCCCGGAAGTCAGCCGGCGATACTCCATTTCGGACGATCCCGAAATGCACGCGATCGGCGGTTCCAGCAGTGGAGCCATTTGTGCATTTACGGCCGCGTGGGAACACACAGACTTCTTCCGCAGGGTGTTTAGTAGTGTCGGCAGTTTCACCAACCTGCGAGGCGGTAACGTGTATCCCGCGTTGGTTCGCAAGACGGAGCCAAAACCCATTCGCATGTATATGGCTGATACCAGCGGCGATGTCGACAACGCTTTCGGTAGCTGGTGGTGGGCTAATCAACGCATGGCGTCGGCTGTCCAGTACATGGGCTACGACGTACGTTTCGATCAGGCTGAAGGATATGGCCACAATGCCGACTTCGGAGGCGCCAAATTCCCCGAAGCGATGAAGTGGCTGTGGCGAAAGGAAGTTTATACGCCAACCTACAACACCAGCGGCGATCTCGGAGGAGACCTAACGCTGCTGAACCTGCTGATTCCCGACGAAAGCTGGAAAGTTGTTGCTGACGATCTTGGCTTTGCCGATGCACTGTGTGCCGACAAAGATGGCAATCTGTTCTTCTGCGACATGAAAGATCCGGCTGTCATCCGCATTAGCGCAGTCGATGGAACCAAGACAAAGATCGCCAAAGAATCCGTCAGCGGCCTGGAATTCAGTCCGGATGGTTCATTGCTGTATGCGTGTCAGGGATCAAAGAACCGAGTCATTTCAATCGACCCAACAACCGGTGCAGTCAAAACGGTGGCCGAAGGAGTCAAACCGAACGATCTGGCTGTAACCAAAGACGGCTTCATTCTGTTCACCGATACCGGTGCGTCTCAGGTGACCCGCATCAATCCACATACCGGCGAAGTCACGCCCGTCGATACCGGCATCGCAAGACCAAACGGCATTGCCCTGTCTAATGATGGAGGAACACTGGCCGTATCAGATTACGGTGGAACTCATACGTGGACTTTCCGAGTCAACGCCGGTGCAGTTCTGGACGCCAAAATGCCAACCATGCCGATGCGACTGGCGATTGATCCCAAAGGCGAATTCAAGTTCAACGAAGCTCCGCCGTACGTAGCAAGCTCGCGAGGCGACGGAATGGCGGTCGACAATGCCGGACGCTATTACGTCACCAGCGATCTTGGCGTCCAGGTCTTCGACCCCACTGGCCGCCCCTGTGGACTGTTACCGAAAGTCAACGCCGGACAACCACTCACCACCTGTATGCTGGCCGGAAGCAATCACAGCACCCTGTACATCGCTCATGGGACGACGATTTACAGCAGAAAGTTGACTGTGGAAAAACCTGCGAATTAGTGCAGGCCTCCATGAGCGGTCAGCTGAACCTGGCCGCTCGCCGACACTTGTTGCTTAGCACAGAAAGTCACCGCTGGATTTTAGTAAACTTCATCGTCGGGTAACGCTTGCTCAATAGCCCTCACGAGCACAAAGAAGTACTGGTGATCACCATTTGATTGTCAATCGCCCCGTATTTTGCCGTCAGCTGAATTTCCAACAATCCGGCTACTGATAAATTCAGTGAGAGGCGGTCCCAAAAATCGCAAATCCACGCGACGCGACGTGAGTGAGTGAGTGAGTGAGTGAGTGAGTGAGTTCATTGCAGAATTCGCTCGCGCGGTGTGCTTATTTTGGGAAGTTCGCCGAAGCGGTTTTTGCACCGCATCCAGCCTGGCGAGCCCCTTCTTTCGCCCTGTCCGCACCTGTGACCGTTTTCGCAAAGACCGGGCGTCAATACCGTCACGGACACTTGAGCGGCTACTGCAGATTGCAAGTCGGGCGGGTTTTTGCCATTCTGGGCGGCTCAATTCTTCCTGATTCAGAATGTTCTTCCATGCGTAATCCTGTCTTCCTCGCTATCTGCCTTCTATGTCCAGCGATCGCCTGCTCTCAAACGCTTGAGCAGCAGCTTCTTTCCGAACAACCTGCTGTGCTGGCGAAAGCGGCTCGTGATTCGGGGGACGCTCGGCGAGGGGCGATTTTATTTCATCAGGTGCATGTTGGCTGCGTAAAATGTCACGCCGTGGATGGCACCAGCAATTCGCTGGGACCGGATCTAACAAAGCTGGAGGAACAGAAAACGGCGACCGACGAATATGTCGTAACGGCCGTACTGAAGCCTTCCGCCGACATTCGCAAAGGCTACGAATCGGTAACTGTTGTGACCAACGATGGGCGAATACAAACAGGACTGCTGGTCAGCCGGAACGGAAGCGGCGTTGTACTGCGAGACCCGGCTCGCAATGGCGAACAGGTCACGATCAGCGGTGACGACATAGAGGAAGTGGCCAACAGCAAACTGTCCATTATGCCCGCCAGCATCGTCAATCAACTGGGCAGCCAACAGCAGTTTCTGGACCTGTTGCGCTACGTGCTGGAAGTTCGTGATGGCGGACTTTCGGTTGCTCGAAAACTGCAGCCGCCACCCGGCATGATCACCTTTCAGTTGCCGGAATACGAACAGCACGTTGACCATGCGGGCCTGATTAACGGCCTTAACGACGCAGCGTTCGAACGTGGCGAAGCAATCTACAATCGACTGTGCATCAATTGCCACGGCAACAAAGAACAGCCCGGTTCTCTGCCAACCGCTCTTCGCTTTGCAGAAGGCAAATTTCGCAGCGGTGGCGATCTTCACACAATGTACAAAACGCTGACTCACGGCTTCGGCTTGATGGTGCCTCAAACATGGATGGTGCCGCAGCAAAAATACGATGTGGTGCACTACATTCGGGAAACCTATGTCCGCGAATCCAACCCGACTCAGTATCGCACAATCAGCGACGAATACCTGGCCGCTTTGCCGAAGGGTGATACCTTTGGTCCGGAACCTATCGATTATGCCCCATGGTCTGACATGAACTATGGACCATCCATGATCAACACGTTTGAGGTCGGTAGCGATGGCACTAACTTCGCTTACAAGGGCATTGCTGTGCGACTGAATGCCGGCCCCGGCGGAGTTTCCAAGGGCAACAAATGGGCCATCTTCGATCACGACACCATGCGACTGGCCGCCGTGTGGACTCGCTCAACAGATACGAATGATTCTGGTTTCATCAACTGGCAGGGCATCCACTTCGACGGCAGGCATGGCACGCATCCTCGGGTATCCGGCGACGTGCAGTTTTCAAACCCGACAGGCCCCGGCTGGGCAAATCCAGAAACCGGCACTTTCGAAGACAATCAGCGAGTCGTCGGTAGAGACAAACAAAACTACGGGCCCCTGCCCCGATCGTGGGCCAGATATCGTGGCTTGCATGCCATCGGCGATCAAACGATTGTTGAATACTCAGTCGACACAACGTCTGTGCTGGAACGCATGGGATATGTCGAAGTATCCGGCGACGCAGATAAAAACGTCAACGTATTTTCGCGAACGATGCAGTTGGGTGAACGAGATCATTCGCTGCTGGCGTTGGTGGCCACTCATCCAGAAGAAACCGTGCAGTTTCAGCAGTTGACTCCACACAGCGCTGCAATGTCGATGGATAATGCTCAGCCCAAAAGCGTGAATGTGTCCGAATTCAACGGAGCTTCCTTTCTGCAAATCGCAGACGCAGCGGCATTCGACATGACGTCGGCAGATTTCAGTATTACCGCTCGAATTCGCACGACCGAAGATGGCACAATCTTCTGCAAGGCAAACGCAGCAGGGCCGTGGGTTCCTAATGCGAAGGCGTTTTTTGTTCGCGGTGGCCGACTGTGTTTTGACATCGGCTGGGTCGGCGTTGTTCAATCCAAACGCTCCATTAACAATGGCAAATGGCATGATGTCGCGTTGACGTGGAATCAGGAAACAGGCAATACCAGCTTTTATATTGACGGCAGGAAGGATGGCGGAGGCAGCCTGAAACCCAAAGACACTGTCAGCGAACACGTGGCTAAGATTGGTGTTTCAGCGGACAATTTCCCTGCGACTTCGTTTTTCAACGGCGGCATCAGTTCTGTTGAGTTCTGGCAGAAGGAACTTTCGGCTCAGGAAGCAAAATCGATCGCCAAGACAAAGCAGACCGATCACGCTTTGGTCGCTGCCTGGGATTTGACGGCCGCAGCGAAAAACAACGTTATCGCCAATTCTGCGACTGCCAGGCACGATGCAGTGTTGGTTCAGGGCAGTAGCCTTCGCACCAACAGCACTATTGTTGCCGGGATTGTCGGTGACCGGGATGGGTTGGCGATTGTGCAGAAAGACAATCGGCTTTGCTTAGAAGTTCCTGTGGGCAGCGACAAACGCAACGTGGTTGTGTGGACGGCACGTGTTGATGCCGGACTATCTAAAAGTGAGCTCACCAAACTTGTTGGGCGAATCGAAGACAAGCTTCAGGTTGACGATTTGAGCCAGCGAATTCAGCAAAGTGGCCCACCGCGATGGCCTGAAGTTGTTTCGACAATACCCGTCATCGGTGCAGAAAATGGTCCGTTCGCAATTGATGTGCTGTCGACGCCCCTTGCGAATCCGTGGTTGGCCAGAATTCGTCTGGCAGGACACGACTTTCTTTCGGACGGCGGTCGAGTAGCCGTCTGCAGTTGGGACGGCGATGTGTGGATGGTCAGCGGATTAAAAACGCTCGATCAACCATCCGCCGCCAAATTAAAATGGCAGCGCATCGCGTCTGGGTTGTTTCAGCCGCTGGGAGTCAAGGTTGTGGCTGACGACATTTACGTCACCTGCCGAGATCAACTGGTCATCCTGCGAGATCACAACAACGACGGCGAAACCGATTTCTACGAATGTTTCAACAACGATCACCAGGTGACGGAGCACTTTCACGAATTTGCGATGGGCCTTCAGCAGGACAATATCGGCAACTTCTATTACGCAAAGTCGGCGCGACACGCTTTAAAAGCCGTTGTGCCACATCACGGAACGTTGCTGCGAATTCCGTCCGATGGGTCGCGTACCGAAATTGTGGCCAACGGTTTTCGAGCGGCCAACGGTGTGTGTCTGAACCCGGATGGTTCGTTTATCGTGACTGATCAGGAAGGACACTGGAATCCCAAAAACCGCATCAACTGGGTTCGTGAGGGCGGCTTCTACGGCAACATGTTCGGCTACCACGATGTCACCAATGAAGCCGACGATGCGATGGAACAGCCGTTGTGCTGGATCACCAATGCGTTCGACCGTTCACCGGCCGAACTGATGTGGATCAACAACAAACTTTGGGGGCCGTTGGATGGAACTCTGCTGAACCTGTCGTATGGCTATGGCAAGGTGTACGTGGTCCCTCACGAAAACATCGGCGGACAAATGCAGGGCGGCCTGTGTGAATTGCCGATTCCTCAGTTTCCAACGGGAATTACTCGTGGACGCATTAGCCCGTATGACAACGGTCTGTATCTGTCCGGAATGTTTGCGTGGGGCAGTAGCCAGCAGGCTCAGGAAGGCGGCTTCTACCGCTTGCGATATACGGGCCAGCCAGCCTACGTGCCCGTTGGCCTGAACGCGAAGGGTAATCAGCTTAAGATCACATTCACAGATCCGCCTGATCGCAACACTGCCACCAACATAGACAACTATTCTGTGAAAGTGTGGGCGTTGAAGCGATCCGCGAATTACGGCTCAGACCATTACGACGAACACGAAATCAAAGTGACGGCCGCCGAACTATCAGCTGACGGCAAGGCAATCACATTGACGATTCCCGAACTGGCCGCGACTTGGTGCATGGAAATCAAATGCCGATTGAAGTCTGCTGACGGTGAAGACTTCGAACGAGTTATCCACAACACAATTCATCGACTGAACTAGAAGCAGTTCTAAGATCGTAAATTTACGAGCACAAGGCGTGAGCCAGTGAATCCAGACATGGCAAAATTCACTGGCGCGTTGTGCTTGCATTGAAAAGGCGGCGGACCGGTTTCAGGACCGCTTTATCCTGCGTTTCACACTGCCCGATGGCTGCGAATATCGCGGCCTCCAGGCAAAAGCGGCCGCACATTTCCTAACTTGCTCTATTCTACAGCGTGATACCCACGCCACATCCAAACCAGCGTATCGGCCAGTGTCTGCTGGAAGACTTTTCCATCACAGTGACGGGTTGCCTTGCTGTAGACGTAACGATAATCATAGCCCCTGGCTTTCAAAGCCTCAGCGGTTCGTTCGTTGGCCATCACCCAGTTGTGGTAGGTCTCTTCAGGGTCTTTCGCTCGGTTATCGAATTCGGAAACATGCGTAAAGATTCGTAGCGGCTTCTTATCGGCGGTTTCAATCAGCTTCATGCTGGAATGGTATTCCCATGCTCCCAGCGGATAGGCGGATTCTTCCGCAGCGTCGTCGTCCTGCTGATCAACGAATGTACCGGAATACGTGATCAAACGACGAAACAGATCCGGTCGAAACCAACCCATCGTCAATGCGGCCGCTCCACCGGAACTGCAGCCGATGGCCGCCTTGCCCCAGGGATTTTGCGTGAAGGCGATGTTTGGATAAGCGGCTTTGATGTCGGCGTTGTTCAACACCGCGGGCAGCACTTCATCATTAATAGATCGCGCCAACCGATCTGACATCGTGTCGTATTCCAGACCACGCTGACTGCCTTTGCTGTCGTTGCCGCCGTTCTGAACGGCGATGGCGATAAAGGCCGGCAATGTTCTGTTGGGGTCTTTCGAAATCGTCAGGTTATCTAAAGCATTACGCACCAGATTCATTGGGCCAGGTCCGTCGTGAATCACCAGAATCGGAGCTTTGGTGCCATCCCTGTAAGCGGCCGGTACGTAAACAAAGATTTTTCGTTCTTTGCGAATGTCTTTTTTGCGATCGAGCGTGAAATCGTCGCCGCGGAAAATTTTGCTATCCGCCAACGGCATCGAAAACTCAAAATACTTTCCTTGGGGATTACCTCGATCAGTTAGATCAGGATCCGTTGTGTAATCCGGTCCGATCGTGAAATTCCCGTTGCCCTCCACGCCGGGGTTTTCTGAATAACCCTCGTCGCCCGTTGCCGAGTGAGTCGCGAGAACTACTATCACCAGAGGCCAAGTTCGGAAGAAGCAGGCTGTCAGCATTCTTGTTTTAAACAACATGGTTAGAGTCGATTCATTAAAGAAAAGGTGGCGTCGATTGGACTGCCTGATTCAACAGGGCCTGACTTTAAAAAGCGGCTTGGCTGGCTAAGTAAACAGATCGTTCTACAGGAACGGCTGTTTACTTATCTTTGCCGGAACGACGCAGTTTGGGATCTTGATTCGTAACTGGAATCAGTCGAATCTCGCGGCAGTCCATGACGGCTCCAGCGGCCTTTTTTATAGCGACAAGTTTCAACACAACGTCGTCGCCTGCGGGAACCTGAATTCGGCCCATACTGCGCCATTGAAAATTCTGAAAGTGCCCGGTGTCCAGCACCTGCAGCGCCACCTTCTGATCGGCAATCTGAACTTCGATATCGCTGCCGCCGTGACCTTTGCCGCAGCCCTGAAAAATTTCCACGTCATACGATTCGGGCTTTGGTGATGCAAAATGCCATTCTGCAAAATCTTTTTCCACCACCCAATAACCGACCGTGTTCTTATGCGGCTGGGGCTCAAACCTAAGCTTTTCACCATGAGTTGTTGCAAACTTCGCGGGCAAAGCAATCACTCCGTCTGTGTCGGCGGCCGCCACAACCTTTTCGGTGAAGGCCAGTGGAGCGGCATCCAATACCAGCTCCAGAAACATCCCTTTGCCCGGCGGCGGCTCAGACAAATCAATCGTCCAGACAGTCATTTCGGAATGCAGTTTCATAGCCGCTTCGCTGGTCTCACCTAACCAACGAACCTGCTGAACAACGTTCGCCATCCGAGGCAGATTCAGCTTTCTGTTGGCCGGTACTTTGCCCAGTTCAATAATTAAAGAAGTGGGCTGCGCATACGCCTTGCCCACTTCCAGGTTTAGTTCAGGAAATGGTTTAGCATCCGGCGGCATATCTGCCACAGCATGTGCAATCAAAACAGACAACGCCAGCAAGATAGAACACAAATTTCGCATTGAAAAACCTGACGCAGAAAACAAGTAACAGGATAAGTCATCATCAACATCGCCAGCAGTCATCAAGCCGGTATTCCGGGGCAAGACAGTCCAGAGTTTGAGACGCTGACAAGCCGTTGCCGCCTGCATCGTTTCCTATTCCGGCTGATTCCACAAGCGTGCAACACGAACTCGATTTTCCTGTTTCGCATATAAAGAAAACGGCGACCCAGTTGGTCGCCGTTTTGTGGATAACATTGCATGTCGCCAGTGAATCACTAAGTCGGCAATTACGCTTTTTTATGACCAATATTGATATAGGCGTGAACATGCGGTGCACCTCGGAAGTGCCATACAAAGGAAGGACCTTCGACACGCCAGATATCCCAAACCTTATCAGATTCAAGATCGTTGTTCTGGAAGAAGGCCATGTTCAGTTTTTCAACGCCGCCGCTTTCCTTAACAATTTCCATCACTTCAGCGCGATCTTCTTCGCGGAATGGAGCCAGCAGGAAGCTAAGGGTTTCTTCAACCAGCACCTTTTGATCAGCGCTGAGATCTGCGACTGAGATACCCGGGAAGTGACCGCCTTCACCCTGAATCTGCACGGCGTTTTCAGCGGGAAGTTTTGTCTTGACTAAAGCTTTCTCTGCCTGAGACGCGTCCAAAGCCTGAAATACTTTGTTGGTTTGAACTGTCTGATCGTAGAACACGTTGTCTTGGGGTTCTTCGATTCCGTGGCCATAAACAATCGGACCGCCGAAAGCCGCTTTGTCGACACTGTTGCCGTCGGCTCGCAGTGTCAGGTGTCGCCCTGTCAGTTCAAATTCGAAGTCGCCTTTGCCAGGTTGGCCGAAGACTGCCACACTGTACGAATTGATGCTGCCGGAATCGTCCGCCATCTGGTGCTGAAGCTTTTTATAACCAGACTCGCTGGTGATCCCACGAACAACCTGATCAATTAACTGACGCTGTTTGTCCGTATAGAAGCTGTCGCCGATTTCAGGCTTCGTAATATTCCAGTTTGCGTTGATTTTGTTTCTAAGCTCATGGTCGAAGCCAAAACAAATCTGGCCACGCTGTGCTTCTGACAGTGTCTTATAAAACTCGGTCACGGCCGTTTCTGCTGCGCTACCTGGGGACGGTCCGGCAAACAGACCAGCAGAAAGCTGACCTCCGCCAAAAGCTGCGAGAGCTGATGCTCCGCCGATCGCTTTTACAAAAGCACGGCGATCGACCTGACTTCCTTTGTTTGTTGACTGAGCCATGTGGTGGCACCTTTCAGAAACGGTGAGATGTTGAGGAGCAAGCGACGACAATTCCGGCCGCCTTCACGTGTAACCCTGCAGACGCTAAATCGTACCGATCAAACAGCGGGATTGCACTTCGATTCAGCAAACTGGTCCCTCGGCAGGCGTCTGAAATTCTGACACGTCTACCAAAGGCACCACTTTACCGCAGCCGCCGCAAACTTATCAAAACAAAATGCCCAGCGAACCCAGCACGGCATAAGCCACAAACACCAGATACAGACCGCACATCACATACGCTTTTGTGCGGGTAATCTGGCGGTTGTGCCACATAATCCCAAGGTTTACCACCGTTAATGCGACAAGCAGTATTCTTAGCCCAACAAGACCGGCAATCGGTTTACCATCCTGCAGCAGACTAACGGGTTCCCAGCCGGTCATCCACGAATTCACAAGCAATGGAATCGCCACGCAAATGCAGATGTCGAATATATTCGACCCAAAAGCATTTGATACGGCTCCGGAATCGTCGCCTCGACGAGCTGCCGCGATAGCCAGAAAAGTATCCGGCACCGACGATGCGGCCGCCGCCAGAATGACGGCGACAAAGAATGCGGGCACTTCCAGTATTTCTGCCGTGCGTATGGTGGCTTCTACCAGAAAATAGCATGCTACAGCAGCCACCAATGTCGCACTCAGCAACACAAGACACGTTGTCAGACCAGTTAGCGGTACATGGAAGTATCCAAAGAACACGCCTGCCGATTCCGTCTTTTCTTCTTCTTCGGATGCCAACGATGGATCCCTAAATTCTTCCTGAGCCTTCATCACCAAATTCGCGTTCACCCGAACACCCTGCTCACGAACACCCACTATCACATCGCGCACCTGACCGTCGATTCCGTGCTGAGACATGTAAGCATTCAGCGCATCCATCTTAAGTCGGTACTGCTTCGCGTCAAAATACAACTGCCCGATATAAACGACGTACACTGCCAACAACGCGACTCCCATCCACCACATCATTTCGTTCTGATACAGAAACATGATCAGTAGCACTTCGCAGCATAAGAACCAGAGCCCGTCTCGCGATATTACTTCGTCGTCAACATCGATGGTGGGGCGTTCGGGTCGAGCAAACGAAATCACGAACGCACAAAATGCGGGTATCAAAATCATGTTATAAACGGCGCTGCCCGCGCACGTGGCGATTGTGGAACCGAAGCCTTCTGCCCCGGCTTTGATGATCGCAGCACTGGATGCAGCCACTTCGCCAGGAGCAACATCTTTGGCCGCCGAGATTGCGATGACGACAAAGAAGATACCACTGAACAGTTCCGGCATCGAACTCGCAATTGCGTCCAGCGTTGCTCCCCGAACAGATCCCGGAAGTCGAAACTTCTGCCCGACCCACTGAGCCGCATCCGCAAACGGATCGCATACCTGCCAGATAACAACAGACACCAGCGCAACCTGTGAAACTGTGTATGCCAGTGCCCACATACCACCGGGGCTGGATCGATCCAGCCACCACATCAACATAAAAACAGCGGCAATCAAGGCCGAAACAATCAGACTAAATCGGCTGCTGCCCTCGCTATTCGATCCGGACTCTTCCGTCATAACCGTCACACCCTGACTGCTCTTCCTGAACTGGCGAAAACGCCTCTACCATCAATCAGCACTTTTAACGAAAGTCCCTGCAACAAATCTGCGGGGACGTTCCTGCCTGCTCTGGTCACGGTGGGCACCGCATTAGCCGTTTTTACCGCTGCTATGTCCAGATTCGATCGCCAACAAACGCATCATAGCAGGTTGCTGGTTTTTGTTTTAACCAATAACGGCCATCAACGCGGCCAGCATCACGCCGTCGTGAAACACTGTTTCTCGACCACTGAAGACGTTATCTTGCGAAAACCCAACACGATTCGCCAAAGTAAAACACCACCCGATTACAGAAGAAAAGCAAACGCAAAATGGATCTTCAGCTACACGATAAGGTCGCCCTGGTCACCGGAGGATCGAAGGGTATTGGACTTGGTATAATCAGGTCGTTGATCGCCGAAGGTGCAAAAGTCGCCAACGTCAATCGCAGCGAAACAGAAGGCATCGTACTAGAAAAAGAATATGCCGCACTGGGATCTGAGTGCCTGTTTATTCAAGGCGACCTGACCGACATGGCAGCCTGCAAAAATGCCGTGCAAACAACGCTGGCTCGGTTTGGCCGCATCGACATTCTGGTAAACAACGCTGGCGTTAACGACGGAGCTGGCCTGGACGCAGGTCCGGAAGCCTTCGTGGAGTCACTGAAACGAAATCTGATTCACTATTACGCAATGGCTCATTATGCCGTTGATGCGTTGAAGCATTCGAAAGGCTGCATCATCAACATTGGTTCCAAGGTGTGCGAAACGGGCCAGGGAGGAACGTCCGGTTACGCAGCATCCAAAGGCGGCATCAACGGGCTGACTCGTGAATGGGCGGTCGATCTGGCACCGGACGGGGTTCGCGTCAACGCCGTGCTGCCAGCCGAAACATGGACGCCGCTGTACGAAAAATGCCTGGCCGCCATGCCGGACCCAATCGCCGCTCGATCTGAAATCGAACAGCTGATTCCCTTGGGACACCGCTTTACAACCATTCAGGAAATGGCCGACATGGTCGTGTTTCTGGCATCTCCTCGATCCAGCCACACAACCGGCCAGATCATCTATGTCGATGGAGGCTACACTCATCTCGACCGCAAATGCACGGCGCCCAGCGACGTTACCGGTTTTGGAGCCGCAGGTTCGTAGAGTATCACAAGACCAATTAACCTGTTGTTTGCGATTCACTTCCAAGGAAGTCTGACGAACAGTCCGAGCACCAGTCCTGCAAGTATCGAAGGCAAAATCAAACCGATGCCCGTCAGAAGTGTTGCCAGCGTGATTTCGAACAGTCCCGACAGGTCGTTTCCATCAGTGCCACCCGCAACTGAATTAAGTCGCCGAACAGTTTCCAAAGCAAACATTCCCACAAACATGTGCAGCATCGGCCATAGCTGCGACAGCGCAGTCAATAAAGCCCTAGCCTCAGAACAAGCGACACATCGATTAGTTTTGGGTCCAGGCGTCGGCGCGGCGGGTGCTGGCCGTCGAGGATGACTCGCGGGTGCGTTGGGCTGAGTTGGGTGGCGGCATGACAAATTCGTTTCAGGTTGAGAGTGACGGCAGGACGGTTCGGGACATCCGGATCCCGAGTTCGTTGCACCGAAGAATTCGTGGCCGTACACGAACGCTTCGGTCGCAAGCTACAACTCCAGGACGTCGACCAGTCGCCAGA